>Ga0078972_1003450_pt1 | contig 47370 bp, 44 predicted proteins | sample YelNatPaOPGAMG01_FD_67568 | JGI IMG/M metagenome (GOLD analysis project Ga0078972, IMG submission 67568) | Hot spring thermophilic microbial communities from Obsidian Pool, Yellowstone National Park, USA - OP-RAMG-01 (SPADES assembly) (version 2) | ecosystem: Environmental > Aquatic > Thermal... | reverse complement strand
TAATTTGGAGAGCTTTTCAACAACATAACCTTTTGCTTTTGCAGCAATTTCTTGCTCATTTTTGTTTAAACTATTTTTGTAAAAAAGTATATTTTCATTCCCTTTTAAAAGGGCAAAGTCGCCAATATTTTTTATAAATTCTCCTTCTGGTGGGGAGAAACAAATGTTAAGTGGGATACTTTCAAAGTCTTCATCGCTTTTCTTTTTTAATATGCTAATCATGTAAACACTTATATATTTAACTAAACAAAAGTTTATAAATCTTTCTTTAAAGTTTCTTTGAATATGAATAAACAAAAAAATAAATATTTAATATAGCCCACAGAGAAATATATCTATGAAAAAGGTTATTAAAGATGAAATCTGGGCAGTTAGAAAAATTTTATCGTACCCAAATTTTGCGATCTTAAATTTTTTGTCAGCAAAACCCTTTGCATCAAGTACTGAACTTTATAGAGAGCTCACAAAGAAATTTACAAGAAAAACGTTAATTGCTTCTTTATCTACTTTATCTACACTTAAAGTAATAGAACCATATCCAATTAAATCAACCGCTGGTTATAGAATAGGTTACAAAATCTCAGAAATTGGAAAACAAATTGTAGAAGAGGCTAAACAATTAAATAAAAAAATTGAAAAAGAAAGCGAAAAAGGTTAGATTTCCTTAGAAACCAATTCTATTTTAACTGAAGATACTAAATTTGATACTTTTTGCTTGAATTCTGTTAATTCTGCTGTGCTTCCAACTCTAATCTTTGCAATTATGTCCCAATCACTTAATGGGATAAGTATCTCTTCGATGCCTTCAATTTTTTTGATTTCTTCAAGAGAATTTTGATCTTTAAGTTTAAGGTATACCAAAGCTGAAACTTTTTTCCCTATCATTGCATAATCAAGTTTTACCTTGTACCCTTTTACTAAACCGATTTCTTGTAATTCCTTTACTCTTCTAAAAACTGTTGAAGGAGACGTATTTAAAATTTTAGCAATTTCTGAAAAATTTGGTGTAAGATTTTGTTCAAGTAAAGAAATAAGCTTTAAATCCAACGAATCTATCTTTTTCTTCATACCTTTATTTTTCAAGAAGATAATATAAATTTTTATTTTCGGTAATGTTTTCCAATAATTAAAAAGCATCCTGTTTGCTGATTTTTAAAACCATTTTTAATCTCTGAACAAAAACTAAGTTTTTTTAAGTTATATTTCAAAAAATAGAATATGAATGTTGGAATAATTCCAGATGGCAACAGAAGGTGGGCTAGAAAAAAAGGTTTGGAAACTTTTTATGGACATGAAGCTGGCTTAAAGAAAATTATGAAAGTAGTAAAATGGGCTAAAGAATTTGGAGTTAAAGAATTAACTCTTTGGGGTTTTTCTACTGAAAATTTTAATAGACCAAAAGAAGAAGTAAAATTCCTCTTTTCACTTTTTGAAAAGTATTTAAAAGACGAAAAGCTTGCTGAAGGTTTGATAAAAGAAAAAGTAAAGGTTAGATTTTTTGGAGAACTGGAAAGGTTCCCTAAAAAAATTCGTGAAGGAATTTTTAAACTAGAGGAAAAAACGAAAAATTTGAATGGGGTAATTTTGAATATTCTGCTTGGTTATGGTGGACAAGCCGAAATATCTTATGCAATCCAAAGAGCAAGTGAAGAAAAAAGAAAGGTAAAAAGGAGTGAAGCAAAAAAATACTTAATTACATCAGCTATTTCAGATATCGATCTTGTAATAAGAACATCTGGAGAGCAAAGGCTATCTGGATTTCTTCCTTGGCAAACAGCTTATGCAGAATTTTACTTTGTTAAACATTATTGGCCAGATTTCACAAAACAGGATTTTAAAAAAGCAATAGAAAGTTTTCAACAAAGAGAAAGGAGATTTGGTAGGTAAATGGAAGTTAACCTTATTGGTTTTGGCGCGGTAGGTGGGGTATTTGCTAAAGAACTTTCAAAAAAAGGAATAAAGATAAATGCTTATGAAGAAGATGAAAAAATAGGTTTCCCAGTTCATTGTTCTGGTTTAATTTCAAAATCTACATTTGAAGAAATTGGTATAAAAGAAGTGCTAATTAAAAAATTTTATAAAGCTTATCTACACTCCTCTTTTCAAAATTTTCCAATTTACTCTAAGCAAGGAATGTACTTAATAGATAGGGCAAAGCTTGAACAAAAGCTTGCAAAAGAAACAGAAAGAAATGGTACACAGATATTCATTGGAAAAAGAATGTATGCAGAGGAAATAAAAAAATTGAAAGGGGTTATCATCGGTAGCGATGGAATAAATTCTGAAACTGCAAAAGCTTTTTCTTTACCACCTATAAAAAAGTTTGTTGTTACGTATACCAAGTTTTTTTATTTAAGAAAAAGAGTAGAAGATTTGCATTTGTTTTATGATGTTTCAAAAGGTTTTTTTGGTTGGCTAATCCCGTATTCAAATTTTGCAGAGGTAGGTGTTGGAAGCTTTTCAAATCCAAAAGAAAGCTTTCAAAAACTTTTGAATAAAAAAATTTTAGTGGAAGCTGTTAAAGGGGAAAAAAGAATGCCCAACCATAAAACCTCAGCAATTATACCAATGGAGCTTAGAAAAAAAACATATTCAAATAGAGCAATTTTAATAGGTGATGCTGCAGGGCATATAAAATTTGCAACCGGAGGTGGACTGGCTTTTGGTGTAAGAATTGCAAAGATTGCAAGCAGTGCTGTTTTTGAAAATTTAAAGGATGGAAAAAGTTTAGGAAATTATGAAAAAGAATGGAAAAAAAGGTATTTGTTAGATTTTAAGCTTCACAATTTATTAAGGATTGCCCTGACATCTCCATTTAGAGAGGTTTTATTTTTATTTGGAAGGTTTTTAGGAACAGCAAACCTTAATCCTGATGCTCCTTGGAAGTTAAAAAGTTTCAAATATTAGAAAAAATATAAAGTAATGGGCCCGTAGCTCAACGGATAGAGCGCCTGGCTTCGGACCAGGAGGCTGGGGGTTCAAATCCTCTCGGGCCCGATAATCAATTTGTAAAATAAGCTTGCTCAAAAGAGTATAACTTAGAAATCAAAAAATACTTAAAAAATTAGATAAGTGAGTATTCTTTAACTGTTGTTGGAAGGTTATTCTGTTTATCTCTTTCCAAAAGTATTAACTTTGAAGTTGCTGCTTGTTTTAAAGCTTCATCATGGGTTATTATAAAAACTTGCTCAACCATTTGTGAAATTTTTTCTCTGAAAACCTTTGCCATTAACTCTATACTGTTCCTATCCATATTGTGTGTTGGTTCGTCAAGTATAATCCAACTTAATTTAGGAACTAAAACCATTGATATTGCCATCCTCATTGTAAGAGCAGAGAGGCTTCTTTCTCCACCACTTACCAAATTAAAACTCACCCAGTCATTAGCTTTTAGTAAAAGTTCATAGTCATCCTCGATTGCTTCGAGCTTTACTTCGGAAAAATCACCATAAGGATAAAGCTCTTCCCAAATCTCTTGCATTTTCTGATTTATTGCCTCTATTAAAAATTTTCTTAGGTTTTCTTGAGTTTTGGCAATTGCGTTTTGAAACTTTGAAAGTTCTTCAATTGTGTTTGTTCTCACATTAATCCAAATTTTCTTTTTTCTTATTTTTTCTAATTCCTCTTTTGCAAGCTTTTCTCTTTCTTCAAGCTCGCTTAGAATATCCTTTATACTTTTTAACCTCTCCTCTTTCTTTGCTTTATCAGAGCTCTCCTTGGTAAACTCCTCGTTTATTTTCTCAACTTCTTCTCTTGTAATTTTTAGGTTCTGAAGCTCCTCTAACTTTTCTTTTAATTGCTGTTCTAGTTTTATGTTTTGTTCAAGCAGTGAGTTGAATTCATCAAGTTTTTTAAGTTCTGTATCTATTGCTTCTTTTTCTTTTGTTGCTTTTTCAAATTCTCCTTTTTTTCCTTCACTTTCCTTTTTTAACTTTTCAACATTTTTTTCTATTTCTACTGGCTCTTCAAAAACGATTGTTTTTGCTTTGCTTTTTCTTAGTTCAAATTCCTGCTTCAATTGCTTGATCTCTTCAAAATCCTTCTGAGCTTTATTCAATTTTTCTTCGTTCTCTTTTATCTTTTTCTCTATATCCTTTTTCTCTTCATTCTTTTTTTCAAATAATTCTTTTCTTTTTGTTTCGCTTAATGGCGACTCGCAAATTGGACATTTTGATATCTCTTTGCTTAACTCCTCTAAACTTATCTCAGTAACTTTCAAAGAACCTTTAAGGAAAAAACTTTCTTTCTTTAATTCTTCTATTTCATTTTCAATTTTTTTATACTCACTTTCAACATTTTTTTCTTCTAATTCTTTTATTCTTTTTTCATTTTCTACTGCTTCTTTTTTCTTTTCGCTCTCTTGCCTTAGCCTTTCCTCTTCTTTTCCAATTTTCTTATTTAAAATCGCGATTTGTGAATTCATCTCTTCTAATTCTTTTGTTTTTTCTTCTTTCTGCTTCTTTAACTCCTCTATCTTCTTTTTTACTTCCTCTTTTTCGTATCCAAAAGTTTTTATTTTGTTTTGAATAAAAGTTATTTGACCCTGTATAGAAGAACTATCCTTCTCGAGTTTTTGCTTCAAATCAAAAAGTTTTGTTTTTTCTTCTTTCTGCTTTCTTAGTTCTTCAACTTCCTTTTCTAAAAGTTGCAATTCGCTCTCCAAAAGCTCCCTTTCTTTTTCTATCTCTCTTTTCTTTGAGCTTATATCTTCAAGTGATCTTCTTAGTTCTTCTTCGTTTGAGCTTTTCAATTCTTCTTTTTCTTTTTCGAGCTCATTTTTTAGCCTTCCCACAATGTTAACAATGCTACCTCTAGCAAGTTCAAACTTATCTAAACCAAGAAGTTCATCCATTGATTTTTTCCTATCTGAAGGCGATAAGTTTAGGAAGTATTCGAGTCCGTTTTGCTCAGAATAAATAGCCCTTGAAAAAAGTTCATAGTTTACCCCAAGAAGCTTTTCTATTTCCTCAGTTACCTTACTTGTTTGCGTTTGAAGTAGTGAACCATCACAAAAAAGCTGTGCAGAAGTTGATATATTATTTATTTCTCTTTTTACTAAATACTTCTTTCCATTGTTTTCAAACTCAAGTTCCACAATTGCTTTTTTTTCTGTTGAAAAGTTTGAAATAAGTTGAGAAAGTTTCATTCTTTTTGATTGGAGTGAAGGAAAAGTACCAAAAAGGGCAAAACTTATACCATCCATTATTGAGCTTTTACCAGAACCTATTATACCGTGAATTACATTTATACCTTTACCAAAATTTATTTTAGTATCTTTATGAGAACGCCAATTTTTTAGGTATAAGGAAGTAATCATCAATAATATTCCAAATTTTTTAAATAAAATATTACCCAACAAGAAAAGGAAATTTTTTAAAGTAAATAAAAACTAAAAAGCGAAAACTAAAAAAATGTTTATTGAAAAATAACCTTATGAAATTTGTAGAAATCAAGCCAAGTGTTAAGAAAATTTCTTTCTTTTACTTAATAGTATTTGCTGCTCTGACTGCTTTTTTAACAATTTTTTTAATCCCTATATTTTCAATTTTCTTTGGAAATGGGGCTAGTGCGCTGTTTTTTCTTTTTATCGCAATGCTTGTTATTCTAATATTTTTCTTTAATAAAATTTTAGAAGATTATTCTCTATCTGTGGCACTTGATGATAAATTTGTAGAAAAGAGAATTGGGATTTTCAAGATAAAAAAAATAAAAATGCCTATAGAGCGAATAGAAGCTTATACTGTTCAAAAAAATTTTATTGATTTGTTATTTGGACTTGAAAGCCTTCAAATTACCTCTTCAAACCCATCAGAAAGGGAAGATATAATAATAAAAAATGTTGAACCAGAAGCACTTTCAGAATTCTTAATGTTACTAGATAGCCTAATAAAAAAATCAAAATAGACTGTATTCCCCTTTCAAGATCCCTTTACTTATTTCTTCTACTCTTCCAATCCAATCGCTTGCAATTCTTTGAGCTTTTTCACTTTTGTCCATTTGGTCTTTTGGAAGAAGTATTGTAACATTTTGTGGCTGGTCTATTCTTTTACCAATTTGGGAAACAATAAAAACATTTACTTCTTTTACTTCTGTTTCTTCAACTATGTTCTTTGCAATTTGATTTGCTAAAACATTGTAAAGTTTCCCGACATGCGTTCTTGGGTTTTTACCAGCTGTTGCTTCCATATTCATAATTCTCATAGGAGTAATAAGCCCGTTTGCCCTATTGCCCCTTCCAACTTCACCGTCATCTCCTGCTTCACAACTTAATCCTGTTTTTGTTATATAAACAATTCCTTTATCTTCGTTGTCTGCTACGTTCAAAAACACATTTACCTCTTTTTCTGTGAAAGAAGACGCAAATTCTTTAATATCTTTTTTAATCTCTCCTTTTAATGTTATGTACTCTCTAATACTTTTTATCAAAGGTCCTACAAAAGCAATTGCAACTGTAAGATTTATTGTGTCTTTTTTTCTTACTGCTAAAACTTTTATATCCTCACCAACCATTGGCATCTTCTTTTTATACTCTTTAGAATTCAAAAATTTCTCAACTTCAAGAGTAATTTTCTCAGTTTCTGTAAGAGGATAAAATCCTGTTCCAACACTGGTATCGTTTGCAAGAGGAGCTTTGTTTGAAAAAACGCTCACTAAATCCTGTGAGCCTGGTAAAAGTCTTGGATCTGTTACTACTTCATTTTCCACATCAAGAAATCTTGTATTTTCTCTTAGATATTTTTCAGTAGAGTTTAGAGCTATTGAAAAAATTGGAATATCCTCTTCACCAATTGATTGTGTAGCTCTTCCAGCGATTATTATATATATCGGTTTTGTTATTTCACCGTACCCAAAACCAACTTTTGATGAACCACCGATTATTAAACCCTTATCTACGTTGTGGTGTAAGATTTTACCAGTTCTTTTTATGTACTCTTTTGATAAATTCTTACTTATTTCTTCGACAATTCCATCTATTAGGGTGTCTGGGTGCCCTTTTCCTTTTCTTTCTACTATTTCGATATTTCTTTCTTCAGCAAGCCTTTCGATTTTTTCAACAATGATATTTTGCATAGTTTTTTTTTAGTTTTTACTTTTTAAATTTTTACCGAAAAAAGAAACAAGTTTAAATTTTATTTTGAAAACAAAATTATGCTTATAGAGAAAGATGGAATAAAAATAAGTTTTGGAAGAGCTGTAGGACATATTCTTGAAGATTTGATAGGCTCCGCAAAGCAAAGAATTTATGTAGTATCCCCATGGATCTCACCAAAATACGCTGAACTTCTTTTGAAGAAAAAAGAAAAAGGTTGCGATATTTTCCTAGTAACTACCAATGATACTTCAAACAAACAACATCTTTCTTCACTTCGCCTTCTTTTAGAAAAAAATGTGGAAGCACCAAAATTTAAAAAGTATAAAGGATACTTTCTTATTGCATCTATTTTATCGTTGTTTATAGGTTTATTTTTTCCATTTTTCATTTTCTTCTCTTTCTTTTTATTTGGTATATCTTTCTACCTCTTTTTACAAAAGGAGAAAGTAAATTTTTCATTTAAAATTCCGATGATTGTTTATAATAAGGACAATGACTTCACACACAGTAAACTTTACATTTTAGATAACATCGCTGTTATCAGTTCTGCAAACTTTACTGAAAGTGGGTTTTGGAGGAATATAGAAGAGATTGTTGTTTTTTCTGACAAACAAACTGTTGATGAAATGGTTGGGATATTCAGCATGATAAAAGAAAATGAGTTAATAAAACAATTAACTCCAGAGGAAGTAGGAAAAGAAATTGAATAAAATAAATGCCGTGGGCCGGATTTGAACCAGCGACCCTCCGGTCTTCAGCCGGATGCTCTCCCAGGCTGAGCTACCACGGCTTAAATTTTTTCTTCTGGATTAAAACCGGTCTCTTTTATTTCTTTGAGCACATCTATAATTGAGCTAGCATGTCTGACAATATCTCCTTCCGTTATAATTCCAACTACCTCACCAGAAGAGTTAACAACGGGTAGCTTTCTTATCCCATAATCAGCCATAAGCCTTGCTGCATCTGTAACTTTTGCTTCTTCTTTTATTACTTTTACAGGTTGACTCATTATGTTTTTAGCTTTTGATAAAAGGTTAAACTTTTTTGAAAGATGCCTTCTAACTATATCTCTCTCAGTTATAATACCAACTGGTTTCTTGTTTTTTACAACAACTATTGAACCAACGTTATGTTTAATCATTTTCCTTATTACTTCTGCTACGGAAGTGTTTTCCTCGCATGTTATTGGAGGGGTACTCATGATATCTTTTACCAATAGTTCAACTAGCATATATAGCTTTCACAATATTAATTTAAAAACTTTAATCGCTTGCGGTGTTGTCCAATAATTAAAAACAACAAGAAAGAATTTTTATGCTTATTTTTTACCAGTTGGAGTTATTGGACAATGCCTCGCTTACGCTTGTTTTTTACTGTTATTATACCCTATACTTGAAGTAATAGAAAGGTTTTTAAATAATAAAATGTATATTTAATTACATCCATTCTCCCATTCTCCTCACTATTCCTCTTTTTTTCTTTTTTTGTTTTTAGAAAAAGCAGTGTTTGAATACAACGCTGGGGGTGGGATTCGAACCCACGTAGGTCCTTTTGGGACCAAACAGCTTAGCAGGCTGCCGCCATTTAGTGGGCAATTGCCTACCACTAGGCGACCCCAGCATGCGGTGGAAGTCAGGTTTCGCAGTACAAGGCAATGTGAGTTTATCTTGCATATCAGCTCAAGCCCAAAACTGTAAAGCATGAAGCAACATGTTTAAGGTTGCTCATTCCTGCCTGGCCTGGTTCACATGCTGCTTCAATCCCTACAGCCGAGCTTTCAAAGCTTAATGCAAGGCTCATATTGCCCTGTAAAGCTACGCCCGACATATAGCCCGCCATAAGGGGGTTTGCGTTATGGGAGACCCCTAGCCTCCCGGCATATCCACCGCAATTTTAATTTCGTAAAATTAATTTAAAAACTTTAATAAGTATAAATTGAGAATTATTTAAAAGTTAAATTCTAAATATTTATTAAAGTGAATCTATGGATTATGTTGAATTACTCAATGAAGCATATTCAAAATTGGAAAAATTGCAGTCAAAAGTAGAAGGCTTTGAAATACCTAAAGCAGAAGTGTTAGTAGAAGGAAATAAAACAATAATAAAAAATATTAATCAAATTGCTGATAAAGCAAGAAGAGATCCAAAAAGCATTAGCAGATTTTTATCAAAAGAATTCGCTGTACCTTTTGTGCTGGAAGAAAAAAGGCTCATTTTAAATGCTAAAATAAATGAGAATTTAATAAATGCAAAAATCAGCGAATACTTTGAAAGGTTCGTAAGATGCAAAGAGTGTAAAAGTTATGATACTCATTTTGAAGATACTGAAAATAAAAAGTTTAAATTTATTGTTTGTGAAGCTTGCGGAGCTAGATATACTGTAGCGGTGCCTTAATGGAAGAAGAACAACACGAACTTAGATTACCAAAAGAAAAAGAGATTTTGGGAGTTGTTATTTCTATGCTTGGGGCCTCGATGGCTCAAATAATTTGTGCGGATGGAAAAGAAAGAAGGGGAAGAATTCCAGGAAGATTAAAAATGAAGATGTGGGTTAAAAATGGTGATGTAGTAATAATCCAACCTTGGCCAGTTGGTGGAGATAAGGGATGTGATATTGTTTATAGATATTCAAAAGCTGATGTTGAAGCTCTTAAACAAAAAGGGCTCCTTCAAAATCTCCCAGTAAGCGATTGAAATGGTAATGAGATGGGGCAAAAAGAAAAGACCAAAGAGAGAAGAGAAACAACTTAAAGAAAGAGAAAAGATAGATGAAAGGATATTCACAAAAGAGCTTGCAATAACAATAAATGATTTTATAAGAAGGGGGGTTATCTCAAGTATCGATTTTCCTATTTCAACTGGAAAGGAAGCTGATGTTTATAGAGCAACATCAGGGAGCAAAGAGTATGGTGACCATGTTGCTTTAAAGATATATAGAATAGAAACCACTGGTTTTATAAATATGATTGATTATATTTCTGGTGACCCAAGATTTGGAAAAATAAAACCAACAAGAAAAGCAATAGTTTTTACTTGGGCAAGAAAAGAGTTTAAGAATTTAACAATAGCAAAAGAAGCAAACGTAAATGCACCAAAACCTTATGGAGTTATAAAAAATGTTGTTGCAATGGAGTTTATAGGTGAAAACGGGATACCGGCTTCAACACTCAAGCAGATTGGAAGCCAAAATCCAAAAGAGGAGTTTGAAGAAATTTTACAGAATATAAAAAAGCTTTACCAACATTCTCTAGTGCATGCTGATTTAAGTGAATACAACATTCTTATGTTCAAAGAAAAACCTTATTTTATTGATTTTGCTCAAGCAGTATTAACGAAACACCCAAAGGCAGAGGAATTTCTGCAAAGGGATATTTCAAATATAACTAGGTTTTATTCGAGATATGGGATAAATACAACGATAAAAGAAGCCTTAGAATTTGTAAAGGGAAAAAATGAAGAACATTAAAATTTTTTTTGTACTTCTAGCATTACTTTATTCTGCTTTTTTGCTCCAACATTTCCAGGTTTCTAGATTAAACTTTTTTTTACTGCCAAAAAATAATGAGATATATTTTTTAAGCTTTAACAACCACAATTTTACAATATTTTCAAGTTCTTACCAAGAATGTAAAATAAATAATCAAACAGTTTTTTTGGAGTATGGGATAAATAACTTTCCTTCACAAAGTTATGTTTTTGTAAACTGTAGTAATAAAACACTATGGTTTAAGTTAAATGCAACAAAAGAAAGTGTACAACTTCAAAATTATTCAGTGACTTCCAAAAACTCTAAACTCTTTATTAATTTAAAAGGTAATTCAACTTTATTGGGGTTGTACCAAATACCCGTAGTTATAAACAATGAAAAAAGCGAAATTCTTTATTATTTTACACCAGGAAATTTCTCAATTTACAAGGAGGCTAAGCAGATAGACCAAAACCTAAATATTAATATAAACTTTTTTGGAAACCAAATAAACAAAGATATAAACAATACTACCAACTACCCGATTATATTTTTGCTATCTTTTTTAGTGGTTACAGTCCTTTGCATTTATTTTTTTAAAATTAGCAAAGCATTTTTGATAATTGCTTTCTTTATAATATTCTACTTTCATTTTTGCTTATCACTTCCGCAAGGCATTCAGTTAATTGTGCTTGCTATTATAGTTGTTACATCTTTTATAGCTTTTTTTGTAAATTCAAAAAAGAACAAAAGCAAAGATGAAAAAAGATTTAAACTTGAGAAAAATTCTTTCCTTTTTGCTTGCGCACTTGTAGTATTTATCTTTTTGATTAAATTGAGTATCGGTTATTCTAGCGTTTGGGGATATTACTATTCAAGAATGACAGAGGAGACATATCTCCATTCTTCTCCATTTTTCTTTGATAATTTAAGTTATCTTGGAAGGGAATTTATTTACCCCTATGGGTATTTTGATTTCTCAGCAGGTATTGCAAAAATTTTAAATGTTGACTATCTAACAATAGAGCCCTTTATCCATAGCGTTATTCTTTTTCTGTTCTTCTATTCAACAATGCTAATTTTCAAAAAAATTACTGGGAATTTACTTGGCGCTTTTCTATTCCTTTCACAAACTTTTGTTTTTATTACGTCTATTATTTCACCATTGCATATATTTTCTCTTTTATTTTTAAACTTGTCTATCCTTTTCCTAATTTCTGATAAAAAGTTGTTTTCCGCAGTTTCTTTGTGTATTTCATTTATTTCTCACTCACTATCAATCTTTTTCTTCCCGTTTTTTATTATTCCATTTTTTGAAAAAAGAAAAATAAAAGATTATATTAGTATAATTTTCTTAGCTGGTATTCTTTCAGTTCCTTTTTATCTTAATTTTCTAAAATTGAAAATATCCGAAGTTGCGCCCTTCTCCCTTGGGCTACTTCAGCCAATACAAGGAGTCCCTATGTTTGTATCTGAAAACTTATTTTTGATACCTCTTCTCTTTTTATCTGTGGTTGTAGCAATTTTAAGAAATTCCCAAAAAAAAGAAAATTTCATAGCTTCTTTAATGTTTTTAGCTAACTTTTTTATTTATAGGATAAATTTAGGTTCAGTGTTTTTGGTTTCTTATGCTATTTCAAAAACTTTCTCAAAGGATTCGAAAATAATCTATATTTTTCCTATTCTAAACCTTTTGTTTGCAACTCTAATTTACTCAGGAACTAATATTCCATGTGAATGGGGGACTTCAACACAAGCTTGCATAGCACCAATGCTTTACATCAATAAGTTTTCATATTCAAATGTTTCTGTGCCCGGTTACTTCGGACATTTAGAAACTTTCTTTGGAAAAATGCCCGTGGTAAGTGATTATTATGTAGAGTATGCGAAACCAGAAAACTTTTATGCACAAGAAAATTTCTGTAAAACAGGAAACTTCTCTTATCTTCAAGGTTTTAAAGTTAGGATAATACTTAATTCAAGATATTATTGTGCAGAAATTAAAAACCAGTCTAACTTTCAAAAAGTTTATACAAACGGTTATTTTGATATTTACCTTCCAATAAAATAACTTGAAAACTTTAAAAAGTTTAGATAACAAATTTACTCTATGCCTGTAAAGCTGAAAGAAGAAAAAGAAAAAAATTTAATTTCTGAGAAAGAATTTCAAAAGCTTAAAATAAGAGAAGTAAAACATGGGTCTTTTGTTACAACTAGGGAAGAGAAAACTCAAACTAATAAAAAGATTATAGAAGTTCTAAAAATACTTGGTATTACCACTGGTTTCTCCGCGATAAGTGCTGCTACAATAAAACTTATTAAGTTACCATCTGAATTAATGTTTTTACCACCGCTGTTTTTAGTTTTTATACTGTTTGGTAAACCAAATTCAATAAAAGAAAAATTGAAAACTGATAATAAAAGTAACAAGAGCCAAGAATTTGTAAAAAAAGATTTGGATGAAAAATTAAAAGAAGCCATAGATATAGCTATAATTGAAGAATTTAAAACAAAAAAAGAGATCGCTCCAACTCCATTAAGTAACCTGCTAAGTGAGATTGAAAAAATAATCTGGGCAAAACCAGTAATGCAGCTAATTAATAAAATTGAGAGGGGGAATATCAACATAAAAATAGGTAAGGAAAAACCAATAATAATCTATTTATTTAAGTCTGAGCCGTTTCTCCTTGTTGCTGTTGGAGTTGATTATAAAATCTTGGTAAGGGCAACATATTTACTTGGATGCAATGCGATAAAGGAGGTAAATTATGTATCTAAAATAGATAAAAACATTATTGATAAGATTAAAGAAAACATTATAAATGGAGATGTGGAAGTTAAAATTGGTGAAGAAGAAAGAATGATTTTTGAAAAATAAAACTTAGTTCCCTTTTGCAATTGGTTTTAAACAATAAGAATTTAAAAAGAAAAGTATAAAAAACTCAATTCTCAAAAGATTTTAATGGATGAGAAGTACATTAGGGTAATTGGTACCTCAGTTGCTATACTAATTTTAATTCTTGGGGTACTGTTCGCTTACTTGCTATTTTCTATGTCTACTACTCTTTATTCAAAAATTGTTTCTTCTTTTCTGTTTATCCTTTCTTTGGCTGCATTATTCTTTTCAGGTATCGGGGCGGTTTACTTTAGCCTTTCGTATTTTTATGAAAAAGATTTTAAAAAAGTTAAAAACAACACAAAAAATAAATTTTTTCCAAGTGTGGCAATAGTTGTACCTACATTTAATGAAAAACCAGAGATGGTCGAAAAAAACCTCTTGAAACTTAAAAAAATGGATTATCCTAACTTCAAGATTTATTTAGCAGATGACTCAAACAAAAAGGAAATAGTAAAAGAGCTTAGAAATTTTTGTAAAAAGGAAAAAATAGAGTTTATTAGAAGAAAGGAAAGGAAAGGCTTTAAAGCTGGTGCATTAAACAATGCTTTGAAGCATATTAAAGAAGAATTTGTAGCTATTTTTGATGCTGATGAAGAGCTTATTAATAAAGAATTCTTAAAGGAGGTAATACCTTACTTCAAAGACCCAAAAGTTGCATATGTTCAAACTCAAAAAAGGTATAAAAAAAGAAACTTATTTGAGGCTGTCAGCGATTCATCACAAGGCTTTTATTCACTTTTTCTCCAACCTGGTTATACAATTAAAGGTAATCCAATATTTGCGGGGTCATGTGGGGTCCTTAGAAAAAAAGTTCTTGATGAAATAGGAGGACTCCCAGAAGTATTAGTTGAAGATGCTGCTTTTACAATGAAGGTTGAAGTTAAAGGTTACAAGGGAGTGTATGTTCCAAAACTTTATGCTGTTGGGGGGCCTTTAGAAAATTTCTCAACTCTTGTAAAACAACAGTGGCGTTATAGTTATGGTTTTCATCAATTGTTTATGGAGTATATTAACAACTTCTCTAAGTTAAGCCCAAAAAGGCATATTGATTATATATCATTAATATTTGGGCAGGACTTTCTTTCTTTTGGTCTTTTACTTTTTTCAATTGTTTCGATGCTGACTGCTTTTCTAATTTATCCAAAACCAACATTTGATATATCTGCTACACCCCAATTTATTAAGAATTTTATACAAAACTTCACAATTTCACAGCAATTGATATTATTTAATATTTTTTCGATAGTTCTTGTTGTTTTAGCAAGTGTAATAGTCTCAAGGATTTATTTTGGCTCTTTTAAGCTTGGCTTTATGAATTATTTCGTAAATTATGCTGTTTTATTTGCGCGAGCGAAAGGAGGGATAGCAGCTATATTAAAAGCAAATCCTGCTCTAAAATGGAATAAAGAAGCACTCAAAAACTCATTTGTAGAAAAAATAAAATTTTGCTGGGTTGAGCTTCTTACAGCTTTTCTTTTCTTCTTTGTTGGTTACATTCTAATAAATTCTGGAAATATCGCTGGAAGCGTTTGGATATTTTGGTATGGAATACTTTTTACTTCAACATTTTATTTTGTTTGGCGATACAATTGATATTTGTTAAAATTCATTCAACTCCTGCTGGAAAGATTTTGGCTATGTGCGATGAAGAATTGATAGGAAAAATCTTTAGAGAAGGCGAAGCAGTTATTGATTTACAAAAGTATAAAGATTTTTATACTGGCGAAAAAAGGGATGAAGAAGAAATAAAAGAAATTTTGGATGATGAAATAACAAGTATAAATGCGGTTGGAGAAAGGAGTGTAAATCTACTAATAAATAACTCACTTGCTACGAAAAAGGATGTTAAAAGAATAAATGGAATAGCAATGCTTCAAATTTTCTTTATCAAGTAAAACAAAAAAGGTTAAAAAAGCTTAATGAAAAAATAATGAAGTGATAAAATGTACCCTTCTGTACAAGCATATGATAGAGGAATAACAATCTTTAGCCCAGATGGAAGGCTTTTTCAAGTAGAATATGCAAAAGAAGCTGTTAAACTCGGGGCACTAGCACTTGGAATTGTATATAAAGATGGTGTAAGTTTAATAGCTATAAAAAGTGTAAACTCACCACTTGTTGATGCAGATTCTATAACAAAGATTTTCAAAATTGATGAGCACATTGGTTCTACTTCAGCAGGTTTAGTAGCTGATGCAAGAAGGTTAATAGACGTATTAAGAGAAGAAGCGCAAACACATAAACTAATTTACAATGAAGCACCAACAGTAGAATATATTGTAAAAGAAGCTGGAGATATAATGCAATATTTCACCCAATATGGGGGTCTAAGGCCTTTTGGGGTTTCGCTACTTATAGCCGGTTGTGATGAAAAGCCGAAACTATTTGAAATTGATCCAAGTGGTGCTTTAACTGGGTTTTATGCAGATGCAATTGGTTCTGGCTCAAAACAAGCAATGGAAATTTTAGAGAAGGAGTATAAAGAAAAAATGGATGAAGAAGAAGCACTTACTCTTGGGTTAAGAGTAATAAAAAAAGTTACAAACCAAAAACTCTCTCCAGCAAATATAGATATTGGAGTAATAAGGATGAAAAATAAAAAGTTTTTAATACTTGGTGACAAAGAAACTCAAAAATTAATTGATAATTCATAGTGAGAGTATGGCAACTGTTGTTGCTAAGTATTCTCAAAGTGGAGAAAACTTTGAAATTCTTGTAGATTCTGAACTCGCTTATGAATTTTTACAAAACAAAAAAAACGATTTAAAAAATGTTTTAGTAGCTGAAGAGATCTACAAAAATGCAAAAACTGGAGAAAGGCAAAGCGAAGAGAAAGTTAAAAAAATTTTTGGAACAACTGATATTTATAAAGTTGCTGAAGTTATACTAAGGAGGGGGGAAGTTCCTATAACTACAGAACAGAGGAAAAAGATTGTTGAAGAAAAAAGAAGGAGAATCATAGAAATAATATCAAAAAATTCTATTGACCCAAGAACAAATGCGCCACATCCACCACAAAGAATTGAAAGAGCTTTGGAAGAAGCAAAAGTGAATATAGACCCATTCAAAGCCCCAGAAGAGCAGGTAGAGACTATTGTAAAGGAGCTTTCAAAAATTTTACCATTAAAATTTGCAAAGGCAAAAATTGAAGTTTTAATTCCAAGTGCTTACGCTCCAAAAAGTTTTGGGTTTTTAAAAAATTTTGGAATTCTTGAACGAAATTACCTAAGTGATGGAAGTTTAAAGGTTATTGTAGAATTTCCAGCTGGAATGAAAGGAGAATTTTTTGAAAAACTAAATAAACTTACAAAAGGAGAAGCAGTTGTAAAAGAACTTTAAAATGGAATTTTTTATAAATGGAAAAAAGGAAGTTGGAAAGATAAAAGAGAAACCTGAAGATTTCATAGTTGAGGAGATAACAAAAAATGGAGAAGTACTAAAACTAAACCAAAAATTTGAAAAAACTGACGAAAATGGGGATTTCACTGTTTTTGTTCTACAAAAAAAACTTTGGGATACATATCAAGCTTTACTAAAGATATCAAAGTACTTAAACAGGGGGAAGAAAGCATTTAGCTTTGCAGGTACAAAAGATAGGAGAGCAATTACAACACAACTTGCAAGTTTTTATAAAGTTGAAAAAGAGAAACTTCTTTCGATAAAAATTAAGGATATCCAAATAAATGGAGCTTGGAAAAGTAAAGAAAGTGTTAAACTTGGAGAACTTCTTGGAAATAGATTTGAAATCTTTGTAAAAGTACAAAAGTATAATGAGGAGTATTTTGAAGAATTTAAGAAAATTTGTAAAATACCAAACTATTTTGGACCACAAAGATTTGGTGCAAGAAAAAATAATTTTGATATAGGTATAAAACTTTTAAAAAAAGATTTTGAATCTGCTGTTTTAGAATTTCTATGCTCTACAAAAAATGAAAAAAATAAGGAAGCAAGAGAAGCAAGAGAGAAATTGCAAAAAGAATTTGATTTTAAAAAAGCACTGGAGTACTTCCCAAAATTCTTAAGATATGAAAGGAGAATGCTAAGTTTTCTTTCTAGTAACCAACGAGATTTTATTGGAGCTTTTAGAGTACTTCCAAGAAGTTTAAAATTGATGTTTATCCATTCAGTGCAGGCTCAAATATTTAATGAAGTTCTTGAAAAAAAAGTAAAGGATAATGCATTAGAAAATGAAAAAAGAAGATGTAAACCAAATTTTTATGGCTTTCCAGACTTACAAAGTATTGATAATAATGGGGAATTCCCAGTTGGTAACTTAGTAGGTTATGAAAGTGTTTTAGATTCTTACGAAGAGGAAGTACTTAATAAATATTCACTCTCAAAAGAGGACTTTCATCTAAAAGAGTTTCCAGAGATTTCACAAAAAGGAGGTATTAGGGCATTAGTTGTACCAGTAAAAGAATTTGAATTCAAAAAAGAAAATGAAGGAGTAAAGTTAAACTTTTCATTACCTGAAGGTTCTTATGCTACAATCCTTTTAATGCAATTTTTTGAGATTCTTAACGATTTTTAACTTGTCATCCTTAAGAATTGTTAATTGAGAAAAAATTTAAAGAAAAAAAACAAAAAATAAATGGGTGAAAAATTGGCTGAAGGTATAGAATTAAAAGTGGCTGAAGCCCTTCTTAATGATGTTGGAAGAGGAATTGCTAGGATAGATTCAAAAAGTAGAGAACTTTTAAACGTAAAAAGTGGAGATTACATTGAAATAAAAGGAAAAAAAGTAAGCGTCGCGATGGTTTGGCCTTCACATCAAGAAGATGAAGGCTTAAATATAATTAGAATAGATGGATACACAAGAAAAAATGTTGGAGTAAGTATTGGTGAAAAAGTTTTTGTAAAAAAAGCCGAACCAAAGCCAGCGACAAAGATTATTATTGCACCATCTGCAGAGTACAGAGTTAAGATATCCCCAGACTTTGAAGAGTATGTAAGAAAAAAACTAGAAGGTAAAGCCCTTGTAAGAGGGGATATGATTAATATCTCAATTTTTAGTACCGCACTTCCATTTATTGTTGTGCAAACAAACCCAAGTGGTGTTGTAAAAGTTACAAGTGAAACAAGCATTGGAGTAAAAGAGGAACCAGTATCTGAAGAGCTCTTAAAAAGCGAAGTACGATACGAAGATATTGGAGGACTTAAAAATGAAATTCAAAAAATACGGGAAATGGTTGAACTTCCACTTAGGCATCCAGAACTATTTGAAAGACTTGGAATAGAGCCTCCTAAGGGGGTTCTCCTATATGGTCCACCTGGATGTGGAAAAACACTTTTAGCAAGAGCTGTTGCAACTGAGAGTGAAGCAAATTTCATTAGCATAAATGGACCTGAGCTTGTAAGTAAATATGTTGGGGAAAGTGAAGAGAGGTTAAGAGAAGTATTCAAAGAAGCTGAAGAAAATGCCCCAAGCATAATATTTATAGATGAAATCGATGCTATAGCTCCAAAAAGAGAAGAGGTAACTGGTGAAGTTGAAAGAAGGATGGTTTCTCAACTTCTTACATTAATGGATGGATTAAAGAAAAGAGGTCAGGTAATCGTTATAGCAGCTACAAACAGACCAAATGCTGTTGATCCTGCATTAAGAAGACCTGGAAGATTTGATAGAGAGATAGAGATAGGGGTACCTGATCGAAATGGAAGAAAGGAAATTCTTCAAATACATACAAGAAACATGCCTTTAGCGAAAGATGTTGATCTTGATCAATTGGCAACAATAACACATGGCTTTACCGGTGCTGACCTCGCTGCTCTTTGTAGAGAAGCGGCAATGTTTACTCTAAGGAGATTTTTACCAAAAATAGATATTGAGCAAGAAGTAATACCAAATGAAATGTTGCTAAGCATAGAAGTAACAATGGGGGACTTTACGAACGCCTTAAAAGGTATTCAACCAAGTGCACTTCGTGAGGTATTTGTTGAAGTTCCAAATGTGCACTGGGACGATATTGGTGGTTTAGAAGATATAAAAAAAGAGCTCTATGAAATAGTAGAACTTCCATTTAAAAAATCTGAACTTTTTGAGAAAATGGGAATCAGACCAATAAAAGGTGTATTACTTGTTGGTGCACCAGGAACTGGAAAAACACTTTTAGCAAGAGCTGTTGCAACTGAGAGTGAAGCAAATTTCATTTCAGTAAAAGGTCCTGAACTTTTAAGTAAGTATGTTGGGGAAAGCGAAAAAGCTTTAAGGGAGGTGTTTAGAAAAGCAAAACTTGCTGCCCCTTGTATAATATTCATAGATGAAATTGATGGAATAGCTACAATTCGCGGGAGGGGTGATGAAACACTTGTCAATGAAAGAATGGTTGATACTTTACTTACAGAGATGGATGGACTTCAAACATTGAAGAACGTAATAGTTATTGCAGCAACAAATAGACCTGATGTCCTTGACCCTGCTTTACTTAGGCAAGGAAGATTTGATAGAGTAATAGAGCTTCCAATCCCTGACCTAAAAGCGAGGGTAGAGATATTTAAAGTTCACACAAAAAGGATGCCTTTAGCAAAAGATGTGAGTCTTGAAGAACTTGCAAAACAAACAGAAGGGTATACTGGTGCAGAAATTGAAGGGATATGTAGAGAAGCTGGCCTAAACGCTATAAGAAATAATAGGAATGTTGTTAAAATGGAGGATTTTGAAGAAGGTATGAAAAAGATAAAGAAGCTTGTTTCAAAAAATCTCGAAGATAAAATAAAAGAGTTTGTAGAACATCCAGAAGCAATGTATAGGTAATTTTACTAGGTGAATTTATATTTAGAGGATTTGAAAAAGAATAGGTGGAAAAATGATAGTAGTTTATTCTGATCCAAAGACTGGAAAAACAGCTCAAGTAGAAGTAGATGAAGAAAAAGCAAAAATGTTAGTAGGTAAGAAAATTGGCGATACTATAGATGGGGCAATAATTGGGGCTCCTGGTTGTAAACTTTTAATTACTGGTGGAACTGATAACAGCGGATTTCCATTAAGGAAGGATGTTGAAGGAATAAAAAAGGTTAAAGTGTTAGTAAAAAAGAAAAAAGGATTAAGGGTAAGAAAAACTATCCGTGGTAATACTATTTCAAATGACACTATTCAAGTAAATACAAAAATTGTAGAGTACGGAAATATTTCAGTTGAAGAACTCTTCAAAAAGAAAGAAGAAGAGAAAAAGGATGAAAAGAAGTGAAGTGATGATAGAACAGAGTGATATTAACATTGGTATGTTTGGACACGTTGATCATGGTAAAACAACCTTAGTTAGTGCGATTTCTAATGTTTGGACTGATAAACATAGTGAAAGTATAAAGAGGAGTATGACAATAAAGCTTGGTTATGCTGATGCAATAATAAAGAAAAGGGTAGAAAATGGAAAAGAGATACTTACTACACAAGGGGATGGTGAGGAAATAAGGAGAATTTCTTTACTTGATAATCCTGGGCACGAATCTTTAATGAGCACAGTAATAGCGAGTTCTAGCTTGATGGATGCTGCGATACTTGTTATTGCTGCAAATGACCCTTGTCCGATGCCTCAAACGTTTGAACATTTTTTAATCCTTCAAATCTTGGGTTTAAAGAATATTGTAATAGCTCAAACAAAAATAGATTTAGTATCAAAAGAAAAAGCAATAGCTAACTATAATCAGATAAAAGAATTTGTTAAAGGAACTATCGCTGAAAATAGTGAAATAATACCTGTTGCTGCAAACTTTAAAATAAATATCGAATACCTTTTAGAAGCAATAATGAAGTTTCCTAAAAAAGATACGAAAGAAAATTTACCACCAATAATGTATATTGCAAGATCGTTTGATGTGAATAAACCAGGAAAAATAGATAAACTGGCTGGTGGTGTAATAGGTGGTTCATTAATTCAAGGAAAATTAAAAGTTGGGGATGAAATCGAAATTAGACCAGGCATAAAAAAAGGGAACCAAACAGTACCAATATTTACAACAGTAGAAAGTATAAGGACAAGCATGAATGAACTAAAAGAAGCAAGAGGTGGCGGGCTTATTGCGTTATCAACAGACATCGATCCATCTTTTACAAAATCTGATGGGCTAATCGGGGGTATAGTTGGTAAACCAGGAACTCTTCCTGAACCAAAAAAGGAACTCGTCCTTGAATACCATAATATCCCAAGAAAAGATCTGCCCCAAACACCATTTGTTGTAAATGAACCTGTGGTACTTGGAATAGGAACCGGAGTACATGTTGGCTTTATAAAGAAAGTTAAAAAAGATATGTTAGATATAGAGTTGAAACACGAAGCTTGCCCATTAAAAGGAGAAAAAATTGCAGTTAGTAGGAGAATAGCACAAAGATGGAGGCTCGTTGGTTATGGAGAAGAAAAAAACTAAAAAAGAATTTGTAAAAATAGTAAAAGCAAGTGAAAAAGGTTTTGATTACCTCCATTTCTCACTTATATTTTTAACCATTGTGTTAATAAGTTTAGTTTTATTTCTTGCTTTAAATCAAAAAATTTATATTCAACAACAAGCCTTACATTCAAAAGAAGAAATCCAAAATCTTTCATCAAAAATTATAGCTTCTTATTTATATTCTGATTACTCTTTTATACCTTTCTCATCTTCGTTACCATCTGCGGATTTCTTTGGTGGGATATGGATTGTAGAGGCAAATATATCAAAAGGGAAGCTACTTATAATCATTGATGATGAAAATCTTAGTATTAGAAAGATATACTTTGCTACTGCTCTTCCAAAAATTTCTCCAGGAAATTTAAAAATTGTTGCAAATGGGGTTATTGAACTAAATTATCCAAAATGTAATGAAACTTACTGGTTTATAGACCCGTATTCTATAAATTCCTTAACAACTTTAAATTATTCAAGTCCGCAAACAAAATTTGTATTTATTTTTACAAAAGATGCTTTAATGAATTATCCAGAATATGGAATTAATAGAACCCAAATGTTCGCAAAGTATCTATATTGCGCATACAAACAAGGTAAACTAATCAATTTTGTAGAATCTCTTAAAGGCCTTGGGATAATTATTTCGCCAAAAGCTTCCCCAGTCCATGAAGAAATTTTAAAATCTGCTTCCTTATTAGCTTCTCTTAATATCTCACAATTGAATTCTTGCTTAAATTATTCTGTACAAGCATTAAGTGCACAAGCAACTCTTGCAAGTTTTTATAATATTACTTTTTCTCCAGTGGTTTTAGTAGATTGTAAATATTTAACAATACCTCAACATGTTAATGATGCATTAGCTTATATAGAAAAACTAAAATAATGATTATAACAATCAACACAGCAATAAGGATAATGGGTATTGTAGATTTTTCAGATTTTAGTTTTAAATTTGAAAATGAAAAACTTGCATTATAAAAATTCCCAAGTGCATCTTGATAAGTAATATTATAAACAAAATTACCATAACCAAAAATTTTAATTTCTTCTTTTGAATTGTTTTCTGAATTAAAGAACCAATTTAACTCTCCTATTTTAACTGAAATATTTTTTGCATAATTCCTAAAATAGAAAGTTAAAGTTGTTTCGTTACCTTGTGGAACTACCTCAACAAAAATTTGTGGCTGCGGTATATAATTAAGTTGGATGCTTTTTGAGATATTAGATTTTAGATAAAAGATATTCAAAAAAATCGGTTTTGGAACTGCTTCTAAATTAAAGGTGGAAGTTGAATTTCCACTCTTTTTTTCTATTCTTGTTTGGTTACCATAATTAAGAACCAGCGTATAATCTCCTTCAAAGTTTGTTAATACAGTAAAGTTAAGAGTGAAGTTTCTTCCGGTAACTACTTTGGTAGGAGCATTTGTTTTTATATTAAAGTTTGGCTTTGAAATGTTCAATTGAATTATTTTTGAAATTGCAATTTCATTGTTATAAACAATTGAGATATTTAGAGTAGGTGAGTCTGCTTTCAAAGACACGTTAATATTCTTATTTCCAGAAAGCCAAAAAGTTTTTGTTTGGTTTGTATAAGCAACTACTAATTCATAATTTGTTGCGTTCGTTTTTATATTTATAAAAATCGTAAAATTATTCCCTTCTACAATATTTTCTGGGATAGCTTCAGAAATCTGAAATGCTGGCTTTTGGAAAGAGAAGGTAAGTTTTGAAAAAGTTTGGGAATTTGCAATATAGACCAAGTTTGAGCAAGCTGGAAATGAAAAAGAGTAAGTTAAACCTGAAAGAAGCTTTTGTTTTCTTAAGAAACAAGGATTTGCTATTGTAAAGTTATCACTAATTGTTGGAGTAATATAAACGGTTTGGTTTTGTAAAGGTAACAAACTTTGATATGCAAGTTTCGCATAAAATTTGTTTATTAATGCTGGTTCTTTTATTTCAATCTCTAAATTTTTCTGTTTGAAAAAATTTTTTGAGTTAATATAAGTTTTACAAATCCAAGAACTACGCTGGTTTGTTGCATTTATTTCTATTATTGTATTTTTCTTATTTGGTTCAAAAAAAGAGTAAGTTTCACTTGTTTGCATTATTGCAGAGCAGGCAGGAATATCAAAAATATCACTACCATAAAAAGGTGGAACAGAGATTACAACTATCGCCTTTCCATTGCCAGGAATTGAAAGAGAAGAATAAGTTATATTGAAATCCAAATTTGAAATTAAAATTTTGTTAAGCTTTGATGTCTGATTTATAGGTAAAGGTTGCATTGAAAGAGAATTGCCATATGTCTCATAATATATTACTTTATCATTTAACCCCTCTTTTTCAGTAATTATGTGTGCTGCATCAATACTCACGATTTGGAACCATGTTGGATCAACTTCTACCCATTTTCCAAGATAAACCTCTGCCCAAGAATGCAATCCAAGGGTATTATTTTCTATGCTTATACCTGTAACATATCTTGATGGTATTTCTGCAGCTCTTGCAAGAGCAACAAAAAGTCTTGCTTTACCTTCACAAACACCACTTTTCCTAAGTAAAGTGGAAAGTGCAGATTGGTTTAATCCAATAGTCGATAGATCATAAGAGATATTTTTGTAAACAAACAACGCAATTTTTGCAACTTTATCAAAATTATCTATTGAGTTATTTGTTATTTTTTTTGCAAGTTGAATGATATAAGGGTTATCACTTTCTATCCCTTCTGTTGGTGAAAGAAAAGAATCTAAAGTTGAAAAATTTAAAGTTTCAATCAGTTTAAATCCTCTTCTTACGTTTGCTAAAGCGGAAAATTGTTTTGTTGTGCTTAACTTACTTATGAAGAAATGAACAAAATAATTACCATCAAAATAAGAATAATTTTGAAAATATGTTACGTTCTGGAGTGCTGTTTTTGGTGGAAGAGAAAGATTAAAATTAACATTGTAAACATCTCCAGTAGGCGCTAAATAAACAGAATTGTTTATCGTTATGTTTACAAAGCTTATAAAGAATAAAAAACTAAGCATATTTTCTTTTAAAAAAGTAAACTTTTTAAGTTTTTCTTGTAAATTAAAAGGATGCTCATAATTTCACATGCACGAGATATAGATGGCATTTTTTCAGCTGCATTGGCTATAAGAAAAGCGAAAAAGGAAAATGAAAATTACTCCTTGATTTTAATCGATTATCCAGAATATGATTTGTTAATTGATAAAATAAAAAACTCTGGTGAGGATAGAATAATTATTTTAGATATTGGGGTAAATGATAACAAGGTTAAAGAGCTAATTGAAGTTCTTAAAAGTTCAGAAAGTTTTATTATTTGGGTAGATCATCATGTTTGGGAGAATTCAACAATTAAAGAAGTATCAAAATACTGTAATTTAGTAATAGGTAACAATTCTGCAACTTTTCTTTTTTCAAGAATTTTTTCAAAAGATTCTTTTTCTAGAAAACTTGCAAAAGTAGCTGAGGATTCTGATTTTTTTATAAACAAGCTAAAAATTTCAAAAAAACTCTCTCTTATCATAACATATTTCAATGCTTTTTCAAAAGAGAAATTGTATTGGTTAGCTGAGTATTTTTCTGAAAATACAAGACTTTCAAGAGATATGGAAGAACTTGCTGAAAAAATAAAAAAAGAAATTGAAGAAGCAAGAAAAGAAGTTGAAAAAAAGTTAGAAATAATAGAAATCCAAAAAAAGAGAATTGGTTTAGTAGAATTATCAAAAATCTTAAACCCCTCTTTTGAAGGGGATAGACTTATAAAAGAAAAAAATCTTAACACTTGTATAATGCTTTTCAAAAATGAAAATGGTTATAGTGTAAGTATACGTGGAGAAAAAGCTTTGGAACTGGCAAAACTTCTAGGAGGTGGTGGACACCCAAATGCAGCTGGAGCCTCTATAGCATATAATGACGTGGAAAAAATAAAGCAAAATCTTTTAGTTGTTTTTGGTTCAAAATTTAGCTAAGACAAATAAAATTTATAGCTCGTTAAAATAGCTTTTTTCTGGATGGCTCTTAGAATACCAGAATTCAAAAACTTTATAATATTTATTTTCAAAAAAGAAATATGCCTGGACCCGAAGTAAAGACTGGTGTTGATGCTTTGATGGGGCTTTTAAAAGAAAATGGAAGAATGGAAATCTCTGACGCCGCATCAAAACTTGGAGTATCTGTAGAACTTATCGAAGATTGGGCTGCTGCACTTGAAAAAGCAAATCTAATAAAAATAGAGCATATGATGACAAAAGTGTATTTGCTTCCAATAACATTAACAGAAGAGGAAGCGAAATTAAAAGAAAGAGAACTCGGTGGAGTAAAAGAAGGTGTAAGAAGGGAGGTTGGGATAGAAGAAACAACCTTAAAAGAGGTAAGTGAAAAACTTGCAAACTTAAGCCAAAAATGGAAAGGAGTTGAAGAAGTTGTTAATACTCAGCTTAAAGACCTAAACCAAAAACTCGATGAACTTGAAAAATTAAGAGAAAAAAGTGAAGAGCTTAAACAACAAATTTATAAAAATATAAAGGATTTTGAAGCACCAACAAAACAAATAGATCAAACATTAGCTTCTTATACAACTACTCTTCAACAGATTCAAAATGAAACAATTCCAAAGCTTGAGGAAAGAAAAAAATTATTATTTAATGACCTTGAAAAAACCATCGAAGAAGCAAAAAACATAGAAAAAATCGTTAATGATTCGAACCAAAAAACTCAATCTTTAGTAGTGAAAACAAATGAGTTAGAAAAAATGCTTTCAGCTACAACATTAAAGCTTAATCAGCTTAGCTCACAAGTAAATTCAAAATTTAGTGAAATTACGAACCTAAGAAATTCTTCGCTAAAGGAATTAGAGGATTTAAATAAAAGGATAGAAGAACTCAACAAAAGATTGCAAGAGCTTTCATCAAGGACAGCTTCCATTTCGAAAAGTATAGAAGAAACAAAAGTTTTTGATTCTAGCAAGGTTCAGCTTTTAAAGGAAATCGATGAAGCGAAATCGAGAATAAACGAGATCTCGCAAAATTCAAAACAAATAACTCAAAATATATCTTCTCAAAAAGCAGTTGTTGAAAACTCTTTAAAGAGAATACAAGAGATTAAAAAGGAAGCTGAAGAAATGAAAAGTTTGTATTCAAACCTTTTGGCAAGAATGAAAAGTGATGTTGAAAAAGAACTTCAAAAGAACTTAGCTTCTCTTGAAGCAATAAAGAAAAAGGTATCAAGCCTTACTCAAGGTTATACAGACCAAATAAGCGATTTAACAAACAAAAGTCTTAGCATAGATAGACACCTTGCATTAAGCCTCCAAAGAGCAACAAACTTGTTAAAAGAATTTGAAGAAATTAGAATCAGTAGAAATGAGATAAATGAAAAAATGCTTAAGCTTGCTTCGGATGTTGAGCTTACTAAAAAAGAAATAATGGAGCTTAAAGCTGAGCTTGTTGCTTTAAAAACAAGTGTAAGCTCATCACAAGAATATGAAGACAAAAAGAAAAAACTAAAGGAAATAAGTGAAAAAACAAAAAGAATAAAAGAGAAAAGAGAAGAGGAAGAAGGGGTACTAGAAGAAATTGGAAAAGTTTTTAGAAAGTTTATAGGTGGTAGGTAACTATGCCTATAGAAATAATAAAAGAAAAAGAACTTGCAAGTTATAATGTAGATGCAAATGGGCTTCCTGCTCAAATAAGAGTAGTTGATAAGGGTGAATATGTCTTTTCTTACCAAGTAACGATTCCTGGGATAAGTGAAGCTACAAAGGTTATACTTGATTCCTTAAGACCAAATTTAATCACCCTTGTTCCAATAGATCCAAGTAGGCTCGCTCAAAAAACATATGTTGAAGAATTAAGAAAAAGATTTAGTGCGGCTGCAAGTGTTCTTATCGATAAGTATCTTCCAAGTTCTGACCCGGAAACAAAGCAAATTTTGCTAGCTTATATTTTAAACATGATGCTTGGACTTGGTGAACTTGAAATACCACTTCATGACGATAACCTAGAAGAAATTGCTGTAAACAATGCTGTTGAGCCCCTTTGGGTTTACCATAAAAAGTTTGGATGGTGCAAAACAAATCTTAAGATAAGAAGTGAAGATGATATTTATAATTATGCTTCAACAATAGGAAGAACAATTGGAAGGCAAATAAGTGTATTAACTCCTTTAATGGATGCACATCTTCTTGATGGTTCAAGAGTTAATGCTACACTTTACCCGATTTCAGTGTTTGGAAATACTATAACAATAAGAAAGTTTGGAAAAAACCCATGGACTATGCCATTGGTTATAAAGTACAACACCATTGATTCAAAACTTGCTGCACTTATTTGGCTTTGTATAGAAAATGAAATAAGCATGATTTTTGCTGGTGGAACCGCAAGCGGAAAAACAAGTTTTTTGAATGCCGCTTCTTCATTTATTCCAGCAACGAATAGAATTGTTTCACTAGAAGAAACAAGAGAACTTACACTTCCAGATTTCTTACAATGGGTTGCAATGGTAACAAGAGAACCAAATGCAGAAGGAAAAGGAGAAGTTACAATGCTTGATTTGATGGTTAATGCATTAAGGCAGAGACCTGATAGAGTAATTGTTGGAGAGATAAGGAGGCATGAAGAAGCTACAACTTTGTTTGAAGCAATTCACACAGGACATGCTGTTTATGCAACACTTCATGCTGATAACGCAAATGATGCAATAGTAAGGTTAACAAACCCACCAATTAATATCCCAAAAATTATGATAAATGGAATCGGAGCAATAGTTGTTTTGTTTAGACATAGGAGAAAAGGAATAAGAAGAGTTTTGGAATTTGCTGAAGTTCTTGAAAATGGAGATGTTAACGTTAATTATAGATGGGATATAAAAGAGGATAAGATAAAAAAAGTTTCTGAGATAACTAGGCTAGCTGAAACTCTGGAGCTATATGCTGGCTTAAGCTTAAAAGAAATCGAAGAGGACGTAGAAGAAAAGGCAAAGATATTAGATTGGCTTGTGAAGAATGATGTAACTGGAGTAAATGAAGTTGGGAAAATAATAAACAATTATTATAAAAACAAAGAAAAAGTTCTTTATTATGTTAATAATAATTTAAAATTTGATGAAGGGATATTAAAGTTGTAAAAATGAATGAAGAAATAAAAGATTTTGAAGGGACAAAAGCAGTTTTGGAAACATTTGAGAATAAAAAAGAAGTTTTAAGTGTTGTTGAACTTTCACCTTTTGAAGCTGACATAAAACAAAAGAAAGAGGATTATTCTCAAGTGCTTCAAAAAATCGGTCTTAAAAAAGGAGAGGTAAAAGTTGAAGCACCAAAAATCATGCAAGTTGAAAAAACTACACCTTTACCAAAGGTTCTGCCTTGGTTAGGTTCTTTTGTTTATGATATTAAAAAGAATGCTCTTAAGCTACTTAGGCTTGTAGCAAAGAAAAGTAGTGAATTGAAGATTTCATTAACTTTACTTCCTTTAAAGACTGTTGGTGTTAAAAAACAACTTGTTTTGATTAATCTTCCAATAAATGAACAAATCACAGAGCTTGAACAAATAATTTTTGGTCTTATAAACGCTGAGTTTAATGAAGAAGAATTAAAAATAATAAAAAAGGAAGTCGAAGGTTTAAGTGTAGAGGTACAAAAAGAAAAAGTAGATATCACAAAACTAAGCGAAAATGAAAGGACATTGATAGAAACTAGGAACAGTGCACTGGAAAGAGCATTAAAACTCTTGAAAGGTGAAGGATAATATGTGGCCTTTTAAAAGAAAAAAAGAAAGTCTTGAAGGAATCTTGAAAAAACTTGAGAATGAAGAGAAAAAACCAGCAGAAGTTCAACCACAGAAAATTGAAAAAGAAAAAGTAGAAGAAATAAAAAAAGAAAATCAAGAAGTAAAACCAGTTCAACAGATGCAAATACCAAAACTAAAACCTAGACCAAAAACATTATCGCAAAGATGGAAAACTTTTGTTGAATACTTTGCATCTAAAAGAAAAGATTTGCCAGAACTTTTAAAAGCTGCTGAGATAAAAGAAACTCCTTTTGAGTTTACTCAAAGAGTATTAATTACTTCAATACTTATTACAACAATTATTTCTACTTCTTTAATTGTTTTATTCACTGCAATTGGTGCAAATCCAATAGTATTCATTTTTATTGCTCCAATTCTTTTCATTTTCTTTGTTAATTATTTAATGCTTTATCCTTTACAGAAAATAAGGATAAGTGGAAAAGAGGTTGAAAAGGATGTTTTGTTTGCAGTTAGAGATATGATAATTGCATTGCGAGGAGGAGTTCCTCTTTACAATGCAATAGTAAGTGTAACCCGTGGTTATGGGGCGGCAAGTCAAGAATTTGCAAAGATAGTAAACCTTGTAAATCTTGGTGTTCCACTTGACCAAGCAATTGATCAAGTTGTAACAACCTCAAAAAGCCCGAGCTTTAGAAGAATAATGCTCCAAGCTTCAACAACTTTAAAAGCTGGTGCTGATATAACCGCTGCAATGCAGCTTACTCTTGAGCAAATAACTACGGAAAGAACAATTGAGCTAAGACGTTATGGACAAAAACTAAATGCAGTTGCAATGTTCTATATGATAATTGGAGTAATATTTCCAAGTATGCTTATAACTGTAGCGATAGTTCTTTCAACATTCGTTAGCATAATTACTTTTACTCCTCAGCTTTTAATGATTGCTTTTATTTTCATAATGCTTCTTCAAATTATTTTCTTGAATATGATTAGGAATATGAGACCTTCTTACGCGTGATAAAATGATGCTAAACTTTCAAAGTTTGCTTTCAAGAAGCCTTGTAAAAAGGATTTCTGATGAGCTTGATTTAGCTGGAATTAAGGTTGATTTAAATATTTTTATTGGTTTCCTTCTCTTCTCAAGCTTTTTTGTAATAATTAGTGTTGGGTTAATTGCGGAGTTTAAATTCAATTTTAATCCAGTCATTGCATTAATCCTTGGTATAGCTAGTAGTGTTATTTACCTTGGAGTTATTTATACTATAGTAGAGCTTCAAATAGATACAAGAAGAAGTAAAATGGAGGAGGTACTCCCTGACTTTTTACAAATAACAGCAGCAAACATAAGAAGTGGAATGCCAATTGATAGAGCGATGGTTTATTCTGCAAGGCCAGAGTTTGCACCATTGACTCAAGAGATCCAAGAATTCAATAAAAGAATTGCTTCTGGTGAAAGTCTTCAAAGTTCTTTGATTGTTCTTTCAACACGTTTTAGGTCAAGACAACTTAAAAGAGCAGTTAATTTGATAATAGAAGGAATTGCTTATGGAGGAGGGATGGTAGACCTTCTAGAAAGAGTTGCAACAGATATAAGACAACAGCAGCTTCTTCAAAAAGAAATCGCAGGTCAGCTTTTTATGTATTCTTTGTTTATAATCTTTGCAAGTGTTTTTGCAGCTCCTTTGCTTTTTGCAGTTAGTGTTGAAATGATTAATATAACAACTTCTATATGGTCAGGAATAAGTTCTCAACTTCAGGGAGGAAAAGTTCAAATGGTTGGAGCACTTTCAATGTTTACTCCAAAACCACCATCTATAAGTGCCGAAGACTTTAAAAATTTTGCTTTAGCTACAATGATAATGGTTTCTACTTTTGCAGCATTTATAGTTTCTTCAATTTCTAGTGGAGTAGTGTCTAGAGGAATAAGGTATGTCCCCGCATTTATTTTGATAAGCTTGGTCATTTTCTTTGGCGCACAAAGCTTCTTAGAATCTCTATTTAGTGGTTTCTTTGGAACTGCTGGTGCTGGGGGAGGACTCCCTTCCTTACCAAGATAAAACAAAAATTATGGACATCCTGTAGTTACTATATTTTGAATATTAAAATACTGAAGTGTAGTTGTAAGTTGCCCAAATTGATTAACCATTGTTTGATTATCTAAGCAAAAGTGTGGAAAAGAACTACTTGAACAAATCGTTGAGTTTTCACAATTTGGCATTCCCAAAACTTCAAAAAGTGGTGGTTGTGTAGTATAAGTAAAGTATTTATAATCTATAGTATCTTTGTGGCTCAAACCATAGAAAGAAAATATTCCAAATGTGCTTGTATTTTTAAGGTTTGAAAACCTTTGAAGATATGAAGGCGCTGAAGGGGAAGTAAAGTAAAGATTGTTATACAAAGCATTTCTAAGATTGCTTATATCAACAACTGCATGAAAGCTACTATTTACTGGGCTCGCACCAACAAGGAGAAACTTTTGAGCATTTGCAAAACTTGAGTAAAAGCTGCTTGTACTTGGAATAATAACATAAGGAACACTTGGGGCATTTGTTATGCTACTTGTAACAAGACCCGCAAAATTGTTTGCTACTGTGCATGTTGAATTTGTTATATATTGAGCATTTTTAGCAACGATTACTACTTGATTTGCAACAACACTGCTTGGAATAAAAGCATTTATACTATTACAAGTTGGTTGTTCTCCAGCATAATAGAAAGGAGCAAATACATAACCATTTCCAGATGTTCCATACCAGTAGCTTGCTGCTGTAAAATTGCTTGAAGCAAAGTTTATTCTCCTATAAATTCCATTCATTAAAAACAATGGATCTAAGGAACCATTCAATGAAATGCTAGCAGTTACTGGAATTCCATAATCTACTATTGTTTGACCATAAAAGGAAAGAATTGCTCTTTCAATATAACTCGCTTTTAAGGAAAATGGAGAATCTTGAAAAACATTAAGAGAATTTTGAAGAATTGTAGCGTTTATAAATCTTCTCAAAAGAAAATAAACAATCGATGAGTTATAATCACGAAAGAATGCATTTTTCAGTGTTGAGAGTGAAGGGGAACCTGGAGATAAACTTCCATTTTGCATTAAACAAGCAATAGAACTGCTCGGAGACGGAATCGCTACTTTGTTTGAATAAGTATAATTCAAAAGAGCATTTAGCGCTTTAGAAAGAGAAAAGCTTCCAAAAGAGTTTGCATTACTGATTAAAGAATTCAAAGCTTCTTCTATACTTTCGCTACCAGCTTCAAGGGAAGCTCTCCTATAGCTTTCGCTATAAATAGAGATAAAAGTAAAAGCAATTGTTATAATAGCCATAAAAAGAATAAAGACAAGCAAAGTATAAACAAAACCTTTCATTTCGACCACCCGGCTATAGTAATATCAAAAGCCCTTGTAGCATTTGTTGAGCCATAAGCATTAAAGCCAGCCCCAAAAGCGGTTGAGCTTGAAGAAGTTGTAAAGGATATCGGATAGCTCGTAGCATTAAAAGTTAGCCCATTAAATGGAAAGCCAGTGTTAAACCAGCCGCTATAATCATTCGTATCACCATTAAGAGGCCACCAACCTACTAAGCCTGCGTTTGGAATAGGTGGAGAGTTTATACCTTGCGAGTAGAGTTGTTGGATTTGCTGAGGAGTTAAAGCGGTTGAGTAGATTTGGACGTTTGCGATTAAACCATTAACATCATAATTAAGAGAATTAGCCATCCCAATAAACATGCTCTCAGTCGTTCCATAGAATGATGTAGATGAAGTATCAGCAGAAAATACAAGATTGCCATTTATATATACATCGGCATGAAGGGTTCCAGATGGTTTACTACCTACAAGAACATAATGATACCATTTACCAGGAGTAAATGTGAAGCCAGTATAAACTCTATCGTTTCTATCACCAAAATTAATATATGGGTTAAAACTCGGGTTCATTCCAAGTTTATAGTTAGCTGATATATCACCAACAAAAAATTGGTAAGAATTATACGAATTAGCGCCATTAAACTTAAACCAACATTCTATAGTAAAACCAGTTGTTGGGGCAAAAGGAAAATTAGATATGTTGACATAAGCATTAACTCCGTTGAAGCTTGCTGAAATGCTTGGAAGAAAAGTATCGTTTACCCAAAGCCCATAGTTCATTTGCTGTGAAGAATTAGAAAAAGCAAAATATACTAGCATGTTAGCACAGAAATATTGCTTATTTGCATAAAATCTTGCTATTGCATTTAAAACGGTATCACTTGGGTCTGCTTTACAGCTACCAAAGGCATAAATATTCTTTCCCATACCAACATACAGATTTCCATTTGCTAGAGCTAAAGAAGTATGACCACTACCAACTATTGGAACTGTAATTGAAGAAATTATATTTCCGTTTGTTGCATTGTAAACATAAATTTTGTTATCTCCCCAAATTGCATAGACTTTATCTCCTCCAATAACGGGATAATCACCAGAAGAAGCAGTTAAAGAAGGAGTAGTGTACCAAGCAAGAGAACCGTTGTTTGAATAAAGGGCGTAGATTCCACCGGTAGTTTGAAAGAATACCTTGTTTTTGTAAAAAGAAATTGGACCAGTTACTGTATTTGCCCCTGTGCTAAAGTTCCAAGCTGAACTTCCATTGAAGTAGTAAGCATAAACTCCTTTTCCACTTCCAAATATTATTTTGTTACCAACAATTGTTTGACCAGTTATTGGAGCTGGATAAGTAGAATTATAAATAACATTATAAGGAGTACCAAAATTGTTATAAGGTGAATAATCGTTTGCATTACCTTGTAAAGGCCACCAACCTACTAAGCCTGCGTTTGGAATAGGTGGAGAGTTTATACCTTGCGAGTAGAGTTGTTGGATTTGCTGAGGAGTTAGGGCGGTTGAATAGATTTGAACGTTTGCGATAGAACCATTAAAATAACTATTGGAGTCTCTATAATTTGCACCGAAACCAAAGGTATAGCTAGCATAAATTGTAGCTGCTCTTGCTGTTGTTTGGTTATTAAGTTTACCATCAATATAGATATATCCGCTGTTTCCATTTCTAACAAATATTATATAATGCCAAAGACGATCATTCACCGTGCTGGCTGACAAAAGTATTATCCCATAACTAGTATCATAATCCCAATAATAGATTTTGCCTCCTCTCAGCTGTAGTATAGCTTCATAGTTACTATTTGACGGATCCCTATTTTGAAATATTAAATATCCATCAGTAGATTGTGCTGTTTTTATCCATAATCCCCAAGTAAAAGGATTTGTACCATAAGCATAAGGACCATTTGGTCTTATTATATAAGCATTAACTCCGTTGAAGCTTGCTGATACTATTTTTGTTGCATTCCAAACTTGGGTTGGAGTAAAAGAAAGGAAATAAATATAATTTGTAACTGCTTGCTTATTTGTTGAAGTAACTAGCAATCCTTTTGTTGCAACAGGAGTATTAAACTGAGCGTTTGAAGCTAAAGCCCAAAGCTGAACTCCGGAAAGGGAGAAAGCCATTAGCTTATTTCCTGTAGGAACAAAAATCATATTTTCAAAAATGTATGGAGCGCCTGTTGGTCCATTTGCATTTACTTTCCAAATCTGTTTTCCATTTGTTAAATTGAGCATGTAAAGAGCATTTGCGGTTGTATCAAAAATAACTGTATTATTAAAAACTACTGGGGAGTAAAGTATTACATTTCCAGTTCCATTTGTTGCAAAACTCCAAATTAGCTTGCCGTTGCTTGAGTTAATCGCATATAAAGTATTACCTGCACCAAATATTAAATAATCGTTCCAAACAACTGGTGGGGAAGTAACTTGAGTTCCAGGAGTAAAATTAAAAAGCAAATAAAGCTGAGGACCACTTGGAGCTGAAGCACTATGGAATTGATCTCCCATGTATTGGTTCCAATTATTTTTTTTAAAAGAAATTATATTTCTTACAAAGCTATTAGCATTAGCTAAATCCTTAAGCTTAATAGAAGCTAAAGAAGAAGCTAAATGGCTAGAAGAAATTGCTTTAGAAGAAACAAAGCTAATTGGCTGGATTGCGAAAACAAGAAGAACAGAGGCTGCTAGCAAAATAATTACTAACGCAAATAAAGCATCCAAAGTAAAAACAAAGGCTTTAAACCGCTGTAAGCGTTGAGTTTGTCCAAACATAAACATCCATCTTTCCATTTTCATTTGCAATAATTATTGGAATGCTAACTTTTTGAATATTTATAGCATTATAGCTTAAAGGATTTTTTCCTATTTGAATGTTTATATCTTTTGAATTTATTTTTATGAAATAATCAAAACCTATGCCTAAGAATTGTTTTGATTTTGAATAGTTGAAATTTGAGATTGCTATAAATGCTAAAAGCTTACTTGAATCTATACTCTTTCCATCTTTTGAAATACCAATGCTTATTAATGCCCAAGTTGAAGGTAAAGTTGGGTCTATTGTAGATTCCCAATTACTTGGGTAACCTTGAGACATTAACCTTTTTGAAAGTATGTTTGCTTGTTCAAGCAAAATATCGCTACTATAACCTAGAGAAGAAGTTAAGCCCGAAACAACATTTTGCCAAATTAAAATTAAAGAGGTTATTGCAAGCAAAAATATTGCTAGAGAGATTATTGCATCCATACTCCAAAATTGAAGCTTCATTTTTTCACTTCAACACAATTCTAACTTCATTTGATGGTGGAATTCCAGCATAATAAAGTTGCTGGATTTGCTGAGATGTTAATGAAGAGTTGTAGATTTGTACATTTGCAATTGAGCCGTTAAAATATTGCCCAAAAGATCCATCGTAGCGACCTATTGTAACAGGATGTGTATCATATAGTATATTCCCCGTCAATGCATAAGATGCTGTAAGTACCCCATTTCTGTAAAACTTTATGTAATTGTTGTCATAGGTCATAGCAACATGCTCCCAAGTATTGATACTTGGAGCAATTCCACTGTCATAAGTTTTATCACTAGGTCCTGCTTGTGTAATTCCAAACCAATAGTGACCATTGTATATCCATATTCCATAACCATGGTAACCGTTATCATATGGTTTTACAACAATATTTTGTGTTGTTGTTGCAGAAGAGACTTTTACAAATGCTTCTACTGTTATAGTATTCTGTGGTCTCAAACTTACAGAATCAGGTATCTCTATATAAGCATTAACTCCGTTGAAGCTTGTTCCACTTTTATTAGAGGATTGATATATTGGCAAATAAGAATAATTACTTCTTACAAAATTAACATTGTATGCAGTGCCATTATTTCCATAGCTACTATAATCGTTTGCATTACCTTGTAAAGGCCACCAACCTACTAAGCCTGCGTTTGGAATAGGTGGAGAGTTTATACCTTGCGAGTAGAGTTGTTGGATTTGCTGAGGAGTTAAAGCGGTTGAGTAGATTTGGACGTTTGCAATTGAGCCGTTAACAAAATAACCACCACCCTCATATGTACCTATCAAACCTCTAATAGTTTGGGTACCCAAAGCTGCATTTGGTGTTGAAGCTACTTTCACCCCATTTACAAATGTCGATAAGTTCCTAGAAGAGGCGTCAAAGCTTCCTGCCACAAAATACCATTGACCTAGATTAAAGTTATAGTTCGTAACCATTGCATCGTATCTAGTTCCATTTGAAGCAAATACAGTCATATCGATATCTCTAGCGGAAGTCCCCCCAGTTTCATTACCATACAAATAATAAGTCCCAGCATTACCGCCAACACCATGGCAGTAAATCATCCAATTCTTATTGCTATTAAATTTAATCCAACCTGTAATGGTAATAGAAGAAGGTGCTATACTAGGTGTTTGTATATAAGCATTAACTCCGTTGAAGCTTGATGCTGAGATTGGAGTTGCTGAAAGCCAAGCAATGTTGTAAGCATTTCCATTGTTGTTACTTTTTACATCAAAAATTATGTTTTGCTGATTTTCGTTTAATGGAAACCAAGCTGTAAGGTTGCTTATAATGCTGCTATTTCCATTAAAAGCTGTTGCAATTACTTTTGCAATTCCTTTTTGACTATTTGTTTTTAATGTTACCTTTGCGATTCCCATTCCATCTCCTTTCACAAATTGAGTTTGCTTATTGTTTGAAAATATTCCAAGAGTTGTTGAAAAACCAACCCAAGGATAAGGAATTGGATTTCCAAATTGATCTATAACTTTTGCAATTATTGTTACATTATTGCTTAGCGAAGCTGTTGAGTTTGTAGCATAAATTGAAATGTATTTTGGAATTTTGTAAGCTGGGCATGTTTGAGAATTGATGCAAATCAATCCATTTGAATTTACAATATTTATTATTCCCGCTGCTATTGGAACAGAATAACCATTTGGAATTGCATAATAAGGATCAAGATAATAGCTTTGAACACCAGAAAAAGCATAAGCACTTAAAACCTTGTTTCCATATTTTGCGCTAGCGGTTATTATTCCTGGACCAGTTATAGTTAGATTGAAAGGGATAAAGCCAACTTCTGCTGGAAAATAGAAGCTTTCTTTATAACCATTTCCATAGCTATAGGCTCTTTGAATTCTTGAAGAAAAGTCTTGAGCATTTGCAAGAAGCTGAAAATAGAGTTGCTGAGAAATTGCAACAGAAGCTTGTGTGCTAATTGAAGCAAGAAGTATTGTAAACATTAACAAAACAAGCGAATAAACAGAAAGCATTTCAATTGAAATTTGAAGATTTTTTTTCATTTTCTCATTTTAAACATTAAACTGTTGAATTTATAAAAACACAACTTACACCTGGTTTTAAAGGACAGTAGTTGTAAGCTCTAAAGGTTAAAAGATAGATTCCAGAACCAAGATAGTTTATAGTTCCACTAATATTTACTGGAGAATAAACTGTTATATCACTTAAGCCACCTGTTGTTTCAAGTTGAATTGTTATAGAGTTTCCAACTTGAGAGGTTTTACTTCCAATATAGATTGCATGAACTCTTGGTGGAATAAAAACCTGAACTGTTTGGGTAGTTGGTTCACCCTGAGATCCAACTATCGCTGCAATGCTTACAATTTTTTGCGCTGTTGCATAAGCTTGAGCTGAATTTAAGCTAAGAGAAGTTGCTGATGCTTGAGAATAAGCTACAAGAATTATTGGAAGAAGAATTCCAAGTGCTACACCAACAGTAATCAAAAGCTCAACACTTGATTGAAGCTTTCTTTTTCTTTTTTCTATTTTATCAACTTGAAACTCTTTTGTTTGGGAAAGTTTTCTTTTTGCAAGCTCGAAACATTCGTTTAATGCATCATAAAGCTTGTAATTTTTGCATTCAATGAAAATTTTATTCTTTTTAAGAAATAATCCAAGCTTAAGCTCATAAAGCCTTCCTTTTTTTATCCTTAGTAATGCTCCTTCGACATTAAACCTTTTTACTACTTCAAGAAGTCTTTTTTTAATCTCATCTCTCTCTTCATAGCTTCTTTCATCTTCAGCTATTACCTCAACATTTGCTTCTTCTGTTTTTGTAATAAAAACTTTCTCAAGGATATCACGAATTGTTAGTATACCAACGGGTTTTGAGTCTTGAACAACAACCAAAGAGGAGATATTATTGTTAAGCATAGTTTGTATTGCTTCATCAATACTCTTATCAAAGTTTATTGTTTTAACATCTCCTTCCATAAACTCTTTTACTTTGGCTTGTAATGTACTCTTTCTTTCATTTATAAAGCTTACATTCATTCTGCTTTTGTTTACCATTAATCTTCTTGCAATATCGAAAGATGTAATTATCCCAAAACCTTTTTCATCCTCAACAACTAATCTGTTTATACCAAGCTCTTTCATCCTTTTAAGTGCTTCTGCGATGCTTGCATCACTATTTATTGTTTTTACTGGAATTGTTGCTACTTCAATTACTTTCATTTTTTGAAGGTTTTGCTTTTCTCTTTCTTCAAGAAAAGCTAAGAATTTTTCTCTTTTTAGTACTTTTTCAATCTTCCCATTTTCTTCAACAGGTAAAGCTCTTGAAGCAGTTGTAACAAAAAGGGATGCTATTTTCCAAATAGGTTCACTTCCATTTATTACTGGTACTTTTTTAGCTATTCCTTTAACCTTTGTTCTATCTGAAAAAGCAAACGCTCTAAGATTCCTTCTTAAGATCCTGTCGTCTATTATACCAATATACTTATTCCTATCCTTTACTATTACACACTTCTCTTTTATGTTTGAGATAATTTTTGAAAGTGGTTGGTCAGTTTCAACGACCAATGCTTCATCGAAGAAATCTTTTAACATAATTTAATTTGGAAAAAAACTTTTTTATTCTTATCCTTATTCTATTTTTCTTTTTATTTCTCTTTTTAGAAACTTTTTTATTTTAAAAAGATATTATAATCATAAATCATAGTGCCGAGGTGGCAGATCGGCTATGCGACCGGCTGCAGACCGGTTTAGGGGGGTTCAACTCCCTCCCTCGGCTAAATTAGCAAAAGTTGTTTTGCAAGTTCATAGGCTCCATTTATTTCTGGGATAATAACAGAATCAGAAGACGACCTATAAAGCCTTTGCATCTCTTCTATACTATTTGCCCTTGCAATCGCATAGATCCTTGGATTAATTGCCTTTGCTGTAACAACAATTAATGCGTTATCAAAGCTTGATTTTGTTGAAGCAATAATAATGCTTGCTTTTTTTACTCCTGCTTCTTCTAATACTCCTTTCTCTAATGGAGAACCATTTATAACAAGATATTTTGAGCTTAGGCTTTCAGCAACTTTTTTTCTTTTTTCTATTATCACAAATGGTACTTTTCTTTCTTTTAGCTCTTTTGCAATAAACATCCCAAAATTATCTTCTACCACAAGGATAACGTGCTTATTAAGCCTTTTTATTACTATTCTTTTAAATATTTTTGAGATTTTTATTGTAGAAAAGTAAGAGTAGAATATAGAAGAAGCATAAGCAATAAGAAGCATATAAGCAATAAAGTTTACAGAAGAAAGGAAAACAACATCCCCACGCATATAAAAATTTTGAATAGGTATTTCAATGTATTGACCAAGTATTTGAGCTAAAACCCAATAAATTGCCAAATTAAGAGGAACACTATCTATAAATAAAATAAATGTTGAAAAAAGGAATATAAAAAACACAAAAAATGGTATCAGTTGAGTAAGCTTCATCAGATCACCGAAATTACCTTTTTTGCAAGCTCACTTCCACCATTTGTTTCAGGTTTGGTAACAAAGTTTGCACCAGCGTTTATTAGAACTTCTTTAAATTTTTCATCCTTTATTTTTGCACTTATATATAGGTTTTTGTTAAGAGCTCTTGCCATTACAACTGTAAAAAGTGTTGAAGAGTCATTGTTTAAGCAACAAATCAAAAATTTTGCTCTTTTTACTCCAGCTTCTTCTAAAACTTCTTTTTTAGATGTATCTCCTTCAACAACTTTTTCATCTATATCAAGAAGGCTTCGAACTTTTATTGGATCTTTTTCTATTATAACATATTTTATTCCAATCTTTTTTAAGAAATTTGTAACATATTTTCCAGTTGTTCCATAGCCACAGATTATTACATGATCTTTTAAGTTTTGTGAAAAAGAGATTCTAACTTCTTGAAGAGCTTCAACTGTTGCTCCAATTATAAAACCAAAAACAAATATTGAAGAAATACCCCCTAAAATTATTGCAACTGCTACGATTGGGTTGAGATAAAAACTTTGTTCAGGAACAACAGAAGGAAGAGAAAAAAAGCTTATCAAGGCTTCATAAACTGCAACTTGGATCGAGTAGCCTGCATAAACTATTAAAATAACTTCTAAAAAGAAAAGTAAAATTGCAACAAAAATTGCAAAACTTGCTTTCATCTTACCAAGGCTTTAAATATCTTCTTGCTATTTCTCTTGAAAGCTCTTTTGCTGCTGAATACTCTGGCATTACTGTTATATCCGCTCCTGCAGACCTTATCTTTTCTAAAGCTTCTTCAGAATTAACTCTTGAACCAACAACAATCTTTGGATTAAGCTCTTTTGCAAGAATTATTATAAATAAATTTTTTGCATCATCATCTATAGCTGTTATTATTGCTTTTGCTTTTTCTATCTCTGCTTGCTTTAATACTTTTTGAGAAGTTGCATCCCCAATAATAAAGTTTATTTTCTTTTCTTTTAGCTTTTGTACCTTTTTCTCATCTATTTCAATAACAATAAATTCTTTACCATTTTCTTTTAATACCTCACAAACCTTCTCTCCAACAATTCCGAAACCGCAAACAATTATATGGTCTTTCATTTAATCACTTTAGCTCCAGGCGGATTCGAACCGCCGTTCCCAGGTCCAGAGCCTGGTGTCCTTGACCACTAGACGATGGAGCTTTACTATATTTTTATATTAGATTTTTGCTTATAAATTAATTAAGAAAAACAAAAGAGACAAGATAAAATGGGAAAAAGAATAAAACTTCATTCTTTTGAAGCTTTTGGAAATATTGCTTTGCTCAAGCTTAAACCAGAAGAAAAACCAAAAGCTAAGGAGATTGCTAAAGAAATAATGAGAGTTAATAAAAGAATAGAAGCTGTATTTGAAAAACTAAAGGTAAAAGGCCGTTATAGAACAAGAAATTTTCGTTTTATTGCCGGAAAAAGAAAGTTTTTAGCAACTTATAAAGAAAACGGTTGTATTTTTGTTTTTGATATAAGGAGAGTTTATTTCTCATCAAGGTTAAGCTACGAAAGAAAAAGGATTGCTGATAAAGTAAAAGATGGTGAGCATGTTCTTGTTCTTTTTGCTGGTGTTGGTCCTTATGCAATCCAAATAGCAATGAGAAACAAAAAAGGGAAGGTTGTAGCAATTGAGTTAAATAAATGGGCGTGTTACTATATGCAAAAAAACATTAAGCTTAACAAAGTAAATGTTGAAGTTGTTCAAGGTGATGTAAAGAAAAAAATCTTTGCTTATAAAGATTTCGCGGATAGAATAGTAGCTCCATTGCCAAAGAGTAGCTACAAGTTTTTAAAAGAGATATTTTTCGCTGCAAAAAACAATTGCATCGTTCATTACTACTCATTTGCAAAAAAGGAAAAAATTGATGAAGTAAAAAAACTCATTGAAGAAGAAGCAAAAAAGAATAAAGTAAATGTTGATTTTACCTTTGAAAGGGTTGTTAGAGGTTATTCCCCAAAGGAGGATATTGTTGTTATAGATTTTGTTGTAAGGAAGTAAAATAAAAGTTACTCCAAATTTTATTGAAGAATTTATGGAGTATTATCCAAGAAAAAGTGAACTACCCCACCCTTATGGATAGGGGCTTCCTGCTTCATAGAAAGCTCTTGCCCAGTGATAACCCCTTTTGCAGAGATCTCACAGAGTAGAGGAGCTTTCTCAAACCTACCACCTCTTTGGTGGTCATAGGTATTGACAGACTCAACGGGCTGTCCCAGCCCTGACTTCAAAATATTCATTGCAGCGTTATAGTCTCTATCAGTTACAAATTCACATTTTTTCGCTTGCTCGCTTTCATCTCCTATCTTTCGAAAGGGGACTTCCCGCGAGCGGAGTTAAAGGAAATTGGATTATTGGCTGAAAAGATGTTAGTTTTTTACAGGTTGGTAAAGGGATAATACTAATAGAAGTAAAAAAACTCAACAAAACTGAGCGGTGGCTTCCCAAGTTTTCTAAGAGTATACAAACCAAAATGCGCTATAGTTTTTACCGAAAAAGAATTCTGAATAAAAAAGGTAAACAGTACGAAAGTTGCTTTTATACTGCACTACTATATTTAGTTTTGAACTTTAAAAAGGTAGATTTAAAAAAGTTATTTTCAAAACATAATTATGGTAGACATCGTAGCGCCTTTTAAGGCTTTTTTGGAACCTTGGAAAGAGGTAAAGAACCTAAAAGGAAGTCTCGTCGATGGGTTAATCTATAATGAAATTGGAGCAGTAATCTTAGCAGTAATAACATTCCTTTTTGAAAGTTCAGTATCAGCCACAACCTCACTTTCTGGTGTAGCTAACTTCGCCATTTTAATCCTTGCACCAATTGGGCTTTTAATAATATCTGCAATCTATTATGTTACAGCAAAACTATTTGGTGGAAAAGGAAGTTTTGATAAACAAACATTTCTTTTCGGAACTGTTTCATTACCAATTGCGATATTTACAATAATTCCAATAATAAACTTCTTAGCTGCACTTTGGTCACTAGTAGTATACTTCTTTGTGTTAAAAGAAACCCATAACCTAAGCGACCTTAAAACAATAGCGGTTGAATTACTACCAGCAATAGTAATAGGAATAATAACAGCTATAGTAGTAATATCAATGTTACCAAGCAGCCTTTTAGTTTAATTTCTTCTTTTTTGTTTTATAGCTTAGCTAGTTTTATATCCTCTTCTTTTACTGTTTTCCTTCCAGCATGTTTTGCTAGCTTAACTGCTTTAATTGAGATTTTGAAAGCTATTTCCTCGAGATAATCAGCGAGAGCTTTTGAAGCTTCTGGACTTACCCTTTCAGCACCTGCTTTTTTTAGTATCTTTTCAATAGAAGCTTTTGATAACATTAAGATAGATCACAACTTTTCTTTAAAATTCTTGCTTTTGGTAAAAAATAAATAAACAAAAAAAGAATATTCAACATGCCAACTCTTGAATTTGAAAAGCAAACTTTACTAAAAATAACAAAGCTTAGCGAAGAGGAGCTTTTTGAAGCAATTGATAATTTAAAAGGAGAAGTAAAACAAAATGGAGAAAGAATGCTTATTGAACTTACTCCTGAAAGAGATGATCTTTTTACTCTTTATGGGTTAGGGAGGGCTATAAGGAATTTAACCTCATCTCCTAAACTTTTGAAGCTTGAAATAAATAAATCAAACTTTGTTATAAGGGCTCAGGGAAAGCTAAGACCTTTTATAAAAAGTTTTATAGCGAAAAACATTAGTATAAATGAACAAGAATTAAAAGCTTTAATGAATGACCAAGAGAATATTCACAAAACAATTGGAAAAGATAGAAAAGCTGTTGCTGTTGGAATTCATGACCTTTCAAAAATCAATGGAAATGTAGTGATATATAAAGATGTAAAAGAAGGAAATTTTATTCCTCTTGGTTATTCTGAAGAAATGAAGCTTAGTGAAGTTTTAGAAAAAACAGAAAAAGGAAAAGCTTACAAATCTTTGGTTAGTGATTTTCCAGTTTTTATAGATTCCTCTGGAATATTTTCTTTCCCACCAATTTTAAATTCTGAAAGAACAAGAGTAACAACATCAACAAAAGATCTTTTAATTGAAATGACTGGTGAGGAAAAAGAAAGTGTCGAAAGAGCTTATAGAATCCTGCTGGCAGATATGCTAGAAAGAGGTTGTAAAATATACAGCGTAGCTATAGAAAAAGAAAACAGAATAGAAGAGGATAAAATTGAAGAAGAAAAATTTGAAATAAACCAAAAAAGGTTAAGAGAGATAAACAAAACTCTTGGTTTAAAACTAAATATTGAAGAAGTTTTCTCACTTCTTGAGAAAATGGGTTATAGAAGAGAAAAGAACTTTGCTATTATTCCATTCTATCGTGGTGATATTCTTCATTTCCTTGATTTAATCGAAGATGTTGCAATTGCTTATGGCTTCAAGAATCTTAAGCCTGAGGTTCCAGAGATTCCGACCTTTGGAAAGTTAAATGAGATAACAGTTTTAGAAAAAGAACTTTTAAACGTGATGCTTGGAAATTCCTTCCAAGAAGTAAAAACTCTTGGGCTTAGTAGCAAAGAAGAACAAAAATTGATAAAAGAGGAAGGAATCGTTGAACTTGAAAATCCAATAAGTAACGAGTTTAGTTGTTATAGAATTTCTCTTATTCCAAGCCTTCTTAAATTCCTTTCAAAAAACAAGCACAGAAGATATCCTCAGAAGGTATTTGAGCTTGGTTATGTTGCAGAGTTCAAAGATGATAATTACATTTCAAAAAGAAACATTTGTGCTCTAATAAGTAGCGAAAAAGCAAGTATAGAAGAAGCAATTTCTGTTGTAAAAAGCTTAGAAAAAGCTCTTGGAATGAAAATGAAGCTTGAAGAGTTTGATTCAAAGATTTTTATAAAAGGTAGAAGTGCAAAAATTGTTAATGAAAATGGAAAAGAAATCGGAATTATTGGAGAAATTGCTCCGGAAGTTCTTAACTTTTTTGAGCTTGAACTTCCTGTTGTTGGATTTGAAATTACCTATAAAGAGTTTGAACCTTTGTAACTTATCTCTTTCTAAGTAGCAAAAACAAATGATGCTTGTGATATTTTTCAATATTTATTTCTTGTAAAAGTTCAAAGGTACTTGAGATTTTTTGTTTTACTTCTTCAAAAACCTGTTTTGGGTTTTTTGAAACATCTATACTCTGTGACTTTATTGCAAAAAGGGCAAAACCTTTTGGCTTGAGCAAAGAAGAGTTCGCAATCAATATTTCAGCTTGCTCTTTACATGAAACATCTTCATATATTACATCAACCTCTTTAACATACTGAGCATATTCTTCTGGTTTTCTTGCATCATTCAACAAAGGAACCATGTTCTCTCTTTTTTCAGCAACCTTTAGTAAATGCTTCATTGAAACAGCTGAAATTTCAACACAGTAAACAAGCCCATCTTCAGCAATGTCACTTACGTGGCTTGAAGTTGTTCCAGTGGCTGCACCTAAATAAAGTACTTTACTATTTCTTTTTATTGGGAGATCTTTTAACCCAAGCTTGATAGCTGCTGCAAGCTTGCTTCTGTAAGGGTCCCAAATTCTATACTCAACGCCATTTTCATCCTTTACCAATTTTTCCCCGTAAACTCTAAAACCTGGGGAAAGGTTTTTTGTAGCAATTTCAGAATCAATTAGAAAAACATTTTCAAATATCTCTTTGAACATTATCATCTATCTTAATTTTAACAATTTATTATTTTTGTTTTTCTCGTTATTTACGTAAGAAACTAGCTTAGAATAATCTTCAGGGCTATTAATATTTGAGAAAAATCTAATATCGATAACTTTTCCATAAACCCTTTGTGATTCAATAACTCTCTTAACAACTTCCGGAGAAGCAACTTCCAATGGGATGAAATTTTTCTTTTCAGATTGTAAGATATCAATGAACTCTGCAGAAGCTAAACAGATAGAAGTAATTATAAAATTTGATTTGTTAGTTTCTATAACCCTCCCATGTTGCTTATTTTCATCTATGCCCAATCCTTTCCAGATACTTCCTATAACTATTTTTTCATCAACAAATGCAAATACTTCTATTGCTTTTTCTTTTTCTATTTTTTCTAAGGAGTAATTGATAAAAAATTTAATTTCATTCTTTACTTTTTCTATCTCTCCTCCTAGGTATTCATCACCATATGCCCTAAGGAATGATCTATTTTTTATTATATCTTTTAGTGCAAGAACTTGGTCTCCGGTTCCCTTTTCATTATTCTCAAAGATATAAATATTCTCTTCTTTAAATTTTGAAGCTTTCAAAAGGTTTTCTTTATTTAAAAGCCATATATTTACATCTTTTTCTTTTAATTTTTTTTCAAAGTACTTTTTTACTTTCTCTCCATTTTTATTAACTATAATATAAAACTCTCTAAAACCAAGCTCAAATAAAATTTCAAAATTTCTCCAAAATAAAGGAATTGGTTCATTGTTTTCATCAAAACCTATTGGAAGCCATTGTTTTGAAGGAAGAATATGCTTGTAAGCAAGATCTTCCATTCTAGTTCCTTCTCCCCCTAAGAAGAATAAAACAGGAATATCTGAGAAGTCTTCTCTAATACTTTTTTCAAAACTCATAAAAAAAGTA
>Ga0078972_1003449_pt1 | contig 47371 bp, 52 predicted proteins | sample YelNatPaOPGAMG01_FD_67568 | JGI IMG/M metagenome (GOLD analysis project Ga0078972, IMG submission 67568) | Hot spring thermophilic microbial communities from Obsidian Pool, Yellowstone National Park, USA - OP-RAMG-01 (SPADES assembly) (version 2) | ecosystem: Environmental > Aquatic > Thermal... | reverse complement strand
TGATTGCGGCTCGCCTCCTGTGTTTTGCTCAACACAAACCACTTCGGCGTAGACCGCCTCTTATCATGCCAGCAGCTTCAAATCTCTTGCCGCCACTTTCCGTAGATCTGACAAGCACCCCACATTTGGGGTATTATCCAAGCGACTCACACGGAGACTGAGAGGGTGACATGAACGTAGGAATTGTAGGTCTGGGCCGGATGGGGATGGGAATGGGTTCCAGGCTGGCCAAAGCGGGGCACACCGTAGTGGGCTTCGACGTCGATCCCGGCAAGAGGGCCGACGCGGGCGAGCACGGTATCACCTGGACGGACTCGCTCGCGATGCTGCCGAACGTACTGCCTGCTCCCCGTGTCGTGATCATAATGGTTCCGCACGGTGCGCCAGTTGACGATGCAATCGACGGCCTGCTGCCTGGTCTGTCCGAGGGCGACATCATTGTAGATGGCGGCAACTCGTGCTTCCGCGACTCCATTACCCGCGGGAAGATGTGCTCTTCCGAGGGCGTGGACTTCCTCGACGCCGGCGTCAGCGGCGGCATCTGGGGCGAGGAAGAGGGTTACTGCATCATGGTCGGCGGGGACAAGGAAGTCTACGACCGCGCCGAGCAGGTCTTCGCGGACCTTGCTACGAAGGATAGCTACAACCACGTCGGGCCGTCCGGCGCGGGCCATTTCTCGAAGATGGTCCACAACGGCATCGAGTACGGGATGCTGCAGGCTATCGGCGAGGGGTTCGAGATTCTCAAGGCGTCGCAGTATGACTACGATCTCCGGGCGATTGCCCACCTCTGGAACCACAACAGCGTAGTGCGATCCTGGTTGATCGAACTGGCCGAGATGGCGTTTGAGGAGTCGCCGGATTTGGAGGGCATCAAAGCGTGGGTTGACGACTCCGGTGAGGGCCGGTGGACTGTGATCGAGGCCATCGCCGAACGCGTGCCCGCGCCCGTGATCTCGCTCTCGCTGATGATGCGTTTCCGATCGAGGCAGGAAGAACCGTTCGACGCTAAGGTCATTGCCGCGCTGCGCAACAAATTCGGCGGCCACAAGGTCAAGCACGAGTAGGTCCTTCGACAAGCTCAGGATGCACAGGATGGATCATAGCAAGGCATTAGACGTCAATCCGTTGCGCGAGGGACTTGCGCGGGAACGAGTCGTGGACCCGTGTATCTTCGTCATCTTCGGCGGCACGGGCGATCTCGCCAAGAAGAAGCTCGTGCCCGCGCTGTATCATCTCTATCGCGCGAGCGAGTTGCCGCGGTCGTTCGCCATCGTCGGCTGTGCGAGCTCGCAACTCAGCGATGATGGGTATCGGGATTGGGTCCGCGAGGCCGTTGCCACAGAGGCTCCCTATCTGCCGACTTCCGGCCCCGAGTGGGATGCGTTCGCCAAGCCGATCTACTATGTGGACAGATTCGGCGATCCTCCATACAGCAAGCTCAAGGCCCGTCTCGCGGAGATCGATTCCCAGGCCCGCACGGGTGGCAACTACCTTTTCTACCTTGCCATCCCACCGACGGCTTTCGAGGAAACCGCCGAGCAACTCGCTGCACTTGGCCTTGTCAAAGATGAGTCCGGCAAGGGCTGGCGGCGGCTGGTCGTTGAGAAGCCCTTCGGCACGGACCTCGAATCCGCGCGGCAGCTCAACGCGGGCCTGCTGCGCTCTTTTGACGAGGACCAGATATTTCGAATAGACCACTATCTCGGTAAGGAGACCGTGCAAAACATACTCGTCTTCCGGTTCGCCAATGAGTTCATCGAACCACTGTTGAACGCGCGCTACGTAGATTCCGTACAGATCACAGTCGCTGAATCGATCGGTATCGGATCGAGGGGCGCGTTTTACGATCGCACTGGCGCGCTGCGCGACATCGTGCAGAACCACATAATGCAGATCCTGGCGCTGGTGTGCATGGAGCCGCCTGTATCCCTTGAAGCCGATGCGGTCCGTGACGAAAAGACCAAGGTGTTCGAGAGCATGAGGTGTCCCGATCCCCGCCGGATCGATGAGCTCACCGTTAGGGGGCAATATGCCGGCGGCACGCTGCTCGGCGAGCACGTCAATGCCTATCACGATGAGAATGATGTTGCGGACGGTTCCACGACCGAAACCTACGTCGCCGCCAAGTTTTTTGTTGACAACTGGCGTTGGTCCGGCGTGCCGTTCTACGTTCGTACGGGCAAGCGCCTGGCCAAACGCGTGACGGAGGTCGGCATTCAGCTCAAGCCGATACCAAGAGTTCTGTTCGGACAGGATGGGGTAGGAGAGATCGTCCCGAACGTCATCGCGCTCAATATCCAGCCCGACGAGGGTATAGCGGTCGTATTCGAGGCCAAGGCGCCGGGCTTGGGATACCAGATCAGACCGGTCACGATGGATTTTCGATACGGCGAGGCGTTCGGCGAATCGCCTCCCGACGCCTACGAGCGCCTGTTGATGGACGCGATGCTTGGCGATGCCAGTCTGTTCAGCCGTGCGGATGCCGTCGAGGCGACCTGGGAATTGGCTCAGCCAATACTCGACGGATGGCAGCATGGTGGATCGGCTGTCTATCCTTATCAGCCCGGCAGTTGGGGGCCTCGCGAGGCAGATGAGTTCATTCAGCGGGACGGCAGGAGGTGGCGCAGGCTATGACCGACGCGAGCCGAGGCAATGCGCATGAACTGACGATGAGCCAGACGTGCAGCAGCCTGCACGCAGTGGACTCTTGTCTGGCGGATCTCTATGCCAGAGCCATCGAGCAGCAGGGTGCGCTTCCCACGCTCAAGACCGTCCTGCTCAACTTGGTGATCCGCGCTGCCGATCCGGCGCTGGAGGCTAGCGCGCAGGACTTCGCCGCACGTGTGCTCACAAGAGTCTCAAGCCGGGTGATAGTGGCCGATCGCGCGTCGAGCGACCAGCCCGAGGGAGCGACTGTGTCGGTCGTGTGCGGTGTGACCGAACGTGGTGACAAGCGGCTGTGCGGAGAGGTCATTCAGATTCACGCCTCGCAGGGCGCGATCATAGGCGGCGTGATGCCGCTGCTCCTGCGTGACGTGCCTGTCTACCTCTGGATGCTGGGTGATATCGCATCAGGGCATGAGGACGCCGCCGACCTGCTGCAGGTCGCCAGCCATCTGATTGTTGACTCACGTCAGGCGGTGCAGTTGGCGCACACGATGAAGGATACCGAATGGCTTCGCAGGGCGTTTGGCGGTCCGCGCGTTGTGCAGGACCTCGCGTGGGTTTCCCTGCATAACTGGCGCGAGGCTGCGGCGAGCCTCTTCGATCCGCCTGCTGCCAGGGAGTCCTTGGCCGACCTCTCTGAGATCACGGTCAGCTACTTGGGTTCGGAGGATGCCGCTCTGCCGCCCAGCCTGCCGCTCCTGCTAGGCTGCTGGCTTATTGGCCAGCTGGGGCTGACCATCCAGGGCGCGTTCCACTCGCGCGACGAAGGTTATCGAATCGACGCAGCCCGCGGTGACCAGCCGGTTCCGGTGAGGCTGATTCCCGACGGTTCCGACGGCCCCGGGCTTCTCTCCGTCGTCATCAAGTGTGGTTCGGATGCATTCACTGTCAAGAGGGGCTCGGACTCGAAGCTCGATCTGGCTTCCGTGCATAACGGGGAGCACAGCGAGCTGGGTTCCGTCGATGCGCCCGATGAGGACGACGTGGCGTTGGTGGTAAGCGTTCTTCGTTCCTACGGAACGGATCGCGTGTTCGAACGAGTGTTGGAGCTTGCTATCACGGCGATCGACCAATTCCTGCTCGTGGACGAGCGGTCGGCAAAGATAAGGCTGTGACATGGACACACGTGGTGAGAACCTGCTGATATGTGCTGATCAGGTCGCCGCGTCCCACGAGGCGGCCGAACGGTTTCTCTGCGCGGCGATGAGAAGCGTGGCCGAGCGCGGCAGCTTCTTTGTCGCGGTGTGCGGCGGCCGCAGTCCCGTCGGGATGTACGAGGCGCTGGCCGGGCGCGAGTTTGCTGATCTGGTGCCATGGGAGTTCACGGAGTTGTTCTTCACCGACGAGCGATGCGTCCCGCCGGAATCGGAGGACAGCAACTATCGCCTCGTTAACCATTATCTGCTCTCCGCAGTCCCTATCCCCGAGCCCAACACGCATCGTTTCCGAGGCGAGGACCCACCTCAGCAGGCTGCGGAGCGATACGAACGAGAGATGCACGAGGTGATTGGCTCGATTCCCAGATTCGATCTCATAGTGCTCGGCCTGGGGCAGAACACGCACATTGCCTCGCTCTTTCCGAATACCGCGGCGCTCGACGAGGTTGGCAGGCACGCCGTGGCGAACTACGTAGGCGAACTCGACGCACATCGGCTTACGCTGACGTTTCCCGTGATCAACCATGCCCGCCAGGTCCTTATCCTCGCATTCGGGACCGACAAAGCCGAGGCGCTTGCGGTGGCGTTGACGGCTCCGCGGGACGTGAGCCGACGCCCCGTCCAGGGCGTCCATCCGACCTCCGGTCACCTGCTCTGGATCGCGGACAACGCCGCAGCCTCGCGGCTCTAGCAGGCAACGCGAGCAGTTGACAGGCGTGGCAGGCGGGTTTACAATGATGCATCGGCAAGAGGAGTCGAGAATGTTATTCGCACTCAATTTCTATCCCGAGCTATACGCGGACGCACTGATGCGTGGCAGGAAGAGCGCCACGATCAGGCTCGGTGACAAGTCCGACAAATACCAGACCGGCCAGATCGTGTGGATCACAGTCGGTCGCAAGTATCAGGTGCGGCAGAAGCTGTTCGCCGCGATAATCGATGACGTCACGGTCAAGCAGGCAGGGGACCTCAGCCTGCGGGAGGTCGAGAAGGAGAATCTTGAGTTTCGCAGCCCCGAGGACGTGATGACATTGCTCTCGCGCATCTATGACCGCGTCGTCACCCCCCTTGAGACCGTGTCGATCATATCATTCTCGCCCGTTCGTGAGGACGGCAAGGAAGGCCTCGAAGAGATCTACGAGCGCTGGGTGTAGAGCATGTAGAGACAGCCCACCAGTAGAGGGATTCCGGTGGGCTGTTCGGAGCGTGCGCCCAGTCCGTCGGTCCGGGCGCGTTGGAAAAGGAGGAAAGGGTTATGTGACCTTTTCCTCAGACATTGACGCAGCCGTGCTGGCGCGCGTTCCGTAGTTTTTCCCCGGTGCAGATCATCCATTGACAGCTTTCGAGCGCGGATGGTATACTAACAGTGGCAGTCCTGGTGGACGGGTGCATAGGCAGCGCCCGTTTTTTGTTGCGCAGGTTGACAGCGCCGTGCCTGGTTTGATATACTGTTGCCTGCGTCGGGGGTGCCGGGCGAAGGGCCTCTGTGACGGTGATCTGGGCGAATAGCTCAGTTGGGAGAGCGCTTCCCTTACAAGGAAGATGTCACAGGTTCGAGTCCTGTTTCGCCCACCAGTTCAATATGGGGGTGTAGCTCAGTCGGTTAGAGCGCCTGCCTGTCACGTAGGAGGTCGCGAGTTCGAGTCTCGTCATCCCCGCCAGTCTTGAGAGTAGGAGGTTAGGATCAGAGGTTAGTGAATCTAGCCTTCGGTCTCTAACCTCTAACTTCCAAACCGTGCCGAGGTAGCTCAGTTGGTAGAGCAGTGGACTGAAAATCCACGTGTCGTCAGTTCAACTCTGACCCTCGGCACCAGCAACGAGCCGATGTAGCTCAGTTGGTAGAGCAGGGCTTTCGTAAAGCTCAGGTCAAGGGTTCGAGTCCCCTCATCGGCTCCATTCCTCTCTTCCCCCAGAAGCATGCCGCAGAGGTGCGTCGTACGATGAGTTCGCCCGCCAAGCTCAGACATATCACAAAGACTGTCATTCCCGCCGCAGGCAAAGGCACCCGTCTCCTGCCGCTTACGAAGGCCGTTCCCAAGGAGCTGATTCCACTCGGCACCAAGCCTGTGCTCGAGCATATCGTCGAGGAGGTCATCGCCTGCGGCATCACTGACATCCTGTTTGTGATTTCCGAGGAGAAGACGGCTATCCGCACGCACTTCGGCGATGGTTTCGGCGGGGTGCGCTTCGACTACACATTCCAGGTCGAGCAGAAGGGCCTTGCGGACGCGATCAACTGCGGCCGGGAGTTCGTTGGCGACGACCCGTTCGCGGTGGTTCTCGGCGACTCGATCATAGAGACAGACCAGGCGGTGCTGCCGTTTCGCAGAGTGCTGGTCACCTACGAGCAGACCACCGCGGCCGGTGTGATTGTTGTTCAGAAGACGCCCATCGAGGAAGTTTCTCGCTACGGCATCGTCAAGCCGAAGGCCGGCCTTGGGCCCAGCTTCGAGATCGACGGCCTGGTGGAGAAACCCAAGCCCGAGCAAGCCCCCAGTGATTACGCGATTGCGGGCAGATATGCGTTCGATGCTTGCATATTCGATTATATCGATCGTACTCCACACGGCGCCAACGGCGAGTATCAGATCACGGACTCCGTGGGTCTCATGCTTGAGGACGGCAGGGAGGTGTGGTGCGTGGCGCTCGGCGAGAACGAGATTCGACGCGACATAGGAACATTCCCCAGTTATTTCGAGGCGTTCCGCATCGAGATAGACAAGTACGCATAGCGCGCGCCCCGAAAGGAGCGCGCGCTACGTTCTCATACGATGCGGAAGCTGCCGACGGAGCGCGTCCAGCACCCCGCCTGCTAAGGACTTTCTCTACTTCTTCGGTTGGCCAATTCCGGTAAACTGCAGCAGGAACTCGACATCGATCATCAGCTTGCAGCAGGCCGGATTCTCTTCGGAGTTGGCAATGCCGGTGCCGGGTCCGGTCGGGTTCGGGAATGACGGCGAGCTGTCAATGCAGGCGTCCATCACTTCCAACTCGAAGTCCGCAAGCATGAAGCTGGCCAGGGCCAAATCTCCGGAGTTGTAAGCTGCTCCAGCCGCCGCGAGTTTGAGCTGAAGTGCTTCGTAGAGCGGCTCATCGGAGATCAGCGGCACTTCGTCCTGTCCGAACGGCAGCTCGTGGAACAGCTCGAGGGTATCGGAGAGGCTCTCGAAGTCGATGCCGACCGTCCAAATCCACTGCTCCACGTGAACCCAGGCCGGCGGGTTGGGGCCAGGTCCGTCGTCATCAAACAGCGTGGGCGTGCCGTAAAGGATCGTCAGCGTGAATGTGGTGCCGGGGATCTCGTACATCAGCGGCCACCACAGCCTGATGTTCGGTGTTCCCTGCTGAGTGATGGTATGCGAGGGCAGGATCTCGGTGTCCCCGTCCATCTTGCATTGGACGTGATTCGGAGTGACTTTGACCAGCGTAGTGTTCTTGATCGTGTAGGATACAGTCGGATCGACCTGCTGGGCCGCTCCGACGTAGTTGCACCAGCTCTGGCAGCCGGGGTCGATGCACAGGATTCCAGGGACGGAGGAGATGACGTCTCCACTCTGTGGGAGGTAGCCGAGCCAGCACTCGTTCAGCGCGGCGTCCGTCGTGCGCGCGCTGGAACTCCCCGGATACGCCTGATAGACGGTCATCTGGTGTATGACCGGGGTCGTGACCACCCGTGCGGCCAGAACCGGGGCGCTGATCGCGATGCAGAGAATCAGCAGCAAGGGAATTACTCTCACAGTCGTTGCCTCCTTAGTGTGTGGAATATCAGCACGTCTCTCTGTTACCCAGACTGGCGGACATAAACACGTCTACCATACAAGCATGTCGTCATGTTCACACGCTGGCAAACAAACACGAGGTTTGGCACGGGGGCATTCGGCTGTGGTCTCTGTTGAGGTGGTGAACTTGTTGAACAGTGTGTTGGGGAGTAAGGCAAAACGCCGGGCCAAGGACCCGGCGTTCGAATGTCCGGATTCTGAACTGCTTATGCGCGGCGCCTGCGAACGAATCCGGCAAGCGCGATGGCGCCCGACGCTATGACCAGCAGACCCGCGGGCTCGGGCACGCAATGAGTGTGGGCCGTGACATATTCCACTATGGACCCCATAGTCGAGTCCGCGACTATGTCAACGCCGGAGAACTGCTCCACATCTGCCGCATCGACCTTCCATAGATACTCGCCGAGCATCCAGCCTGAAGGCAGCTCCGGATCCAGGCTCGTGTCTTCCAGCAAAGACCGGCGCCCAGCCAGTGCGGTTGCATTTGCGGCGGTGACCGTTGGCGCGAAGACCATGCCGGTATGATAGGCTACCTGTACGTAGACGTACTGACCACCGGTGTCTGGGGCCAAGTCGAGATGGATGGTTCCTCCCGGGCCGAGATCGATATAGCTGTCGACGCTGCCGATCGGCATGCCGGATATCAGACCTGCGCCTGCGTGCGCGATCGTGACAGTCGCGGTGGCAGAGCCAGTTCCCTGCGTCAGGTCAGGAGCGACCGTGCACGGATTCTCGGCGCCCATAGCCGTCCAGCCGATCCATTCGTAGCTGTTGGTGGCAGCGTCGGAGAGCCAGGAAGGGGGGAGTTGGGCGTTGGCTGAAGGGCACAGCGCCAATGCGAGAGCGCTGGCGAGCAGGGCCAATCCTAGCGTGTATTTGACCATCATCTTCTCCTTACAAGTCGTGTCGAAGCGGTCGCAATCTGCGCTGCGTGTCCAACTGAATACTACCTCACCCTTAGCGAAGGGTCAAGGGTATGCGCAAAATCCAGCAATTATACCGGTTATAGTGCAAAACCAGCATTACTGCCTGGCCCAAAGGGCGTGTGCGGCACGGGTTGTGCAGCCTCGGTATGTAACTCCCTGCAGCTCCGAGGGTAACGCCATGGCAAACAAGATGCTCATCGCGATTCTTCTCGGGCAGATCATTTCGAACCCGGTGTTTGCATCGAGCGTAGCCTATTCCAGAGTCAAGGCGTGTGGAATAGCCGCTCACGTCGTGACTGTGAATCTGGCCGACCACGAGACACACGTTTCGGTTGCGCTTGCGAGCGGCGGGTTGGGCAGGAGCGAGTCGTTCCGGTCGATTGTGGCGCGGACACGTCCCAGCGCCGCGATAACCGGCACGTTCTTCGATACGCGTACGCTGATTCCCACCGGCGACATTGCGGTGCGCGGCAGCATCGTTCACACGGGCTGCATCGGGTCGGCCGTATGCATTGACAGAAACAACAAGGCTTCCGTCGTGCCCCTTGCCGACGGCAGAAAGCGGAACTGGTCGGGCTACGAGACCGTCCTGTGCTGCGGACCTGCTCTGGTGACCAAGGGCAGGGCATCGGTGTGCCTGAAGCGCGACGGCTTTGGCGGTTCGCTTCAGGCTCCCGCCACACGCACCGCCGTCGGCATAACGCGTGACGGCAAGCTGCTGCTGGTGGCGGTCAATAGGAAGACATCGCTGACCAAAGTGGCGCAGCTGATGGTCTCACTCGGAGCGATAGACGCTCTGTCGCTCGATGGAGGCTCCTCAACAGGCTTCTACGCGAACGGCAGCCTACTGGCAAACCCGCCGCGAAAACTCACCAATCTGCTCGTTGTCTATTCGAGGTCTGTGAAGTACGAGCAGGCCATGACCGCTCTTCTGCCGGCTGCCTGGCATCCGAAAGCCGAACCCAAACCCAAGCCGCTGCAGCTCGCGGATTCCGCGCTTACGTCGGCAGCTGCCATGCCCGCAATCGAGGCTGCGGTGGCGTTGCGGTAGCCGCATCGGTTCAGGTATGTCCAAGATTGCAGCGAGAATCCTAGCCCTGAACACTGAGCGAAACGCCCGGTGTTCAACATTTTACCCACAGCCTGTGCATAACTAGCCCACCTTGCTGCGCTGGCCCATGTGCCTGTTCGAAAGTGTGAATGCCGGGCCGTTACGCTCAGGTAGTTTTTGCTGAGCTAGCTTTTTATGGCATGAATTTTGCACTATGGGTAGTGAGAATGATCGGTCCGCCTATCATGCTTGTGTCGAAAGCACGCCGGTCGTTCGAGTGAAGGCTGGAGGCTCCACGTATGGTCGCCAAGGGCAGTGTCCTTGTTGTTGACGACGAGATTAACCTGTGCCGTATCCTGGGGGCTAAGCTGGCCAAGAGTGGTTATGATGTCGTGTCCGTGCACGACGGTCTGCAGGCTGTAGAGAAGGTCCGGGAATCGGACTTCGACGTTGTTCTGCTCGACTTGATCCTCCCCAAGATGGATGGACTGACCGCCCTTGCCAAGATCCGGGGTATGCGCCAGGCGTTGCCGGTCATCGTGATGACTGCTTGCGAGAACGCAGAAGCGCTCGAGCAGGCCAAGTCGCACGGAGTGACGGCGTACGTCAACAAGCCATTCGACCTCGATAGCCTTGTCAATCTGGTTCAGTGCACCTCGCAGACTCGGCCCGCCGGCCCAGACCGCGCAGCCCCTGAGACGACGATTCTGTTTGCGAAGGGCCAGCCGGTGACGGTAGAGATCTCCAACGGCTCCGGCGCGAAGACCTATCCCAGTTGCATCAGCAATAAGGACGAGCGGACTCTGTCGTTGGAGGCGCCTCGGCTCGAGGGTGGGGTGGTTCACCTCGCCCCGCGGACGTCGGTTAGGGTGGCACTCGCAGCCCGCGACGCGTATTACAGCTTCGTCAGCCAGGTGATCACTTCATGTGACGAGCCCGATCCGGTGCTTGTGCTCGACAAGCCCCGAGTTATATACCGCGCTCAGCGTAGGCAGAATCCTCGGTTGCCGTTGGAGCTTCCCGTGCGATACGCACGTGTCCACGACGACGAGTCCGAACTGGAGTTCGGATCGGGTCTGACACGTGACATCAGTGTCGGCGGAGCCTGCATGGTCGTGCCCGAGGAGTTGCTGCCGGGAGAGATTCTTCAGGTGCAGATCAGGCCGAAGTCCTCAAAGGACACGCTTTCCCTGATGGCACAGGTGCTCAGATCCCGCCGGGACGCCGATCCTGCCAAGTCCGACCACGTCGTCGGCTGCCGCTTCACCACCTCAGACGAGAGACTCCGCAAGCTGCTGGAACGGTAGCTACATCCCCGACCTGTTCGCATAGCAGTACACGCATCCGTGTCCGCACGTGTCGTAGGTTCCGATATCGGTGCTTTCGAAGCAGCCGCACTGCTCGCGCGTGCCCTTGTGCTTGAGGGTGAACATGCGGTCGGGATAGAGGCGGACCAGAAGCTCCGCGTCGATGCAGTGGGCCTTGCCGATGCGGTCCGAGATAAGGTAGTCCCCGCAGCAGGTCAGCATCCGCATCTTCAGTCTCTCGGCGACGGCCGCGAGGTCGGCGGCAAGCGCGATCCTGTCCTCGATCGGCGTGTCGACGCACTCGATGCCGGTCTCGCGCTTGAGCCTCTCGACGTTTCTGACTACCTTGCTATAGAGCGTTGGGAAGCTGAAGTAGCACGTCGATGTCCATTCGGCGAGCTGCGAGGCCAGTTCCGCGAAGCGCTGGCGGTGGTAGCTGGGCGGCGTGACGGTGGAGATCAGGACCGGGTCGTAGCGCCAGAGCACCGTTTCGGGCCCGAACCACTCCGCAAGCTGACGCGCAGTCGCGATCGATTCCTCCGCCAACGGCACGTTCGGCTCGAACACGCCGGGCAGGCCGGTGATCGTGAAGTGGAACAGGAACCGGTAGCCGCGCTCGTGCAGCCCCGGCAGATGAGGCAGCAGTGGGCGGTAGTCCTTGCTCCAGAACACAATCGCCGCTACGTCGTCCGGCGCAAGCGATGTCTCGACTTCCTTCCCTCCGAACGGATTCCGCCACCGCACGAATCCTTCGTCGATGCGCGCCACGAACCACTCCGCGTGATAAGCCGGTATGTCCGTTCTCCTGCTGGCCGAGATGATCTTCACACCCCTAACCTAGCACAAACCCCGTGACGGAGCAAGCGTTCGGGGATATAATGTTTACGCGGACCGTTTTCGAGAATCGCTGAGTCGCTGAGACCGGTGAGACCACTGTACGACCCCGGTCTTTGGCCTGGATTCAGCGCCTCATCACCTTCAACGTCTCAGCGATTCCAGGCTGCGAACTGAGAGCTGACAACTGATAACCGACAACCTGATCTCATTCTCGCTGGCGCTCTACAGCCAGTGGTTCTACTACAAGCCCTCGCGGTGTCTATTCGACGCGGGGGAGGGCGTTGCCACGACTCTCGGCAAGAAGGTCTTCGCGATCCGGCACCTGTTCATCTCCCACGGTCACGAGGACCACATCGCCGGAATCTCGAACCTGGTCAACGTCCGCAACATCGCGCCCGGCGACCGCGAGAAGCCCCTCACGATCTACTACCCCCGTCACGACCGCTGGGTCAACGAATTGCTCGACTACATCCAGCGCAAGCAATCCGGCCTGATGCGATATCCGCTCTATGCGCAGCCGCTCGACGCTGGCGACGAGATCGAACTCGAGGATACGCGCAGGCCGACCCGCGTGACGGCATTTGCCATGAAGCACATCGCCGGCGAGTTGACTCTGGGCTATGAGGTCGAGGAAGAACGCAAGATCATAGAACCACCCCCTTTATCGCCTCCTGCCAGGGCGGGACGGATGGGGGGCATCTGCAGGTATCACCCCGTCTTTCTCTACACCGGCGATGGTTACGACGTGCAGCACTCACCCTACGGACGGCTCGACGTCGCCGTCCACGAAGCCACATTCCTCGCTCGCGACGCCGAGAAGGCGGGCGCATGGGAGACTGCTCGTCACTCCACGATCGAAGGCGCGCTGGGCTGGGCTGCGAGAGAGGACGTCAAGACGCTGATCCTCTGCCACATATCGGACCGCTACACGCTTGACGAAGCGCTTACCGAGGCTGCGCAGACCAAACAGAGATCGGGTTTCCGAGGGGAGCTCTACGTAGCGTACCGCGAGCGGATCGTGCCGGTCAGCGCCGGCAGTCGTGGATCTTCTGCAGCTTGATAGGCGCTATCTGTCCGCATTTGGCGCAAACGAAGTGTGTCACTGCCTGTCCATCGCCGTCTTTGGCAAGCCGCGCGTAGCCGGGCGCGACCCGCTTCAGGACTTCATGATCCTCATCGGATATGTAATAGCAGTGCTGGTCGCATAGAACGAGCTGCTTCACGATACTAGGATAGAGCAAAGCAAGCCGCAAAGTCAAAACCTCCAAAAAGCTGGTGCTCCGTGAGCCCCTTGTCATTCTGACGCGCAGGTCCACAGCAGGAATGGCCCAGCGCCGCCGATAATGCACTATTGTGATGCGTAAGTCAGCTCTCATAGTCTTGGCGCTGCTTCTGATCGTGCTGGTCGTCTTCCTGTCCGCCCGGCGGCATTCGGCTGAGAAGAACGAGTCCGGCATCTACAGCGGCACGATAGAGGCTGAGGAATCACGGATTGGCTCGACCGTCGGCGGGCGGATCGTGAACGTCGCCGTCAAGGAAGGCGATATGGTTCGCAGCGGGCAGTTGATCGTGCGGCTGCAGGATGACCAACTCGTCGCGAGCCTGAACGTCGCCAAAGCCGCTGAAGAACAGGCCGCCAACCGGCTTCGCGATCTCCAGCTTGGCCCACGTCCGCAGGAAATCGACCAGGCGCGCGCGGCGGTGCATCAGTCGCAGAGCCAGCTCGAGAAGCTGCAGAAGGGCAGCCGTCCTGAAGAGATCACCGCAGCAAGGGCGGGACTCGCTCAGGCGCGCGAGAAGCTGACGCTGCTTGAGAACGGTCCTCGCAAGGAAGACATCGCCCAGGCCCGCGCCAATCTCGAAGCCGCCACGGCCGATCGCAAGTACGCCGACGCGAACCTCGCCCGCAATGAGAAGCTCGCAAAAGAAGGGGCCATCGCCGCCCAGGCGCTCGATCAGGCCAGGGATTCGGCATCCGTGGCCGAGGCTCGGCAGAATACGGCTCAGCAGGCCCTCGATGAGCTTCTTGCCGGCAGCCGCGAAGAAGACATACGCGCCGCTGAGCAGGCCGTCAAGCAGGCCGAGGCCAACTACGCCCTGGTCAAGAAGGGCCCGCGCGAGGAGGATATCCGCGCGGCGCAGGCCGCAGTCCGTCAATCTCAGGCCGCTCTTTCCAACCTCCAGGCCGGCACCCGCGAATACCAGATCGCACAGGCACAGTCTGCCTTGAAACAAGCCCGCGCGCAGGTAGCTCAGATCCAGGCAAACGTCCGCGAGCGCTATGTTTTTGCGCCGATATCGGGGCAGCTTCTCGTGCTCAACGTTCAACCCGGCGACATCGTGTCGCCTGGTCAGCCGGTGGCTACGATAGTCGATCCGCACCGGCTCTTTGTTCGCATCTACGTCTCAGCAGATCAGCTCGGCAATCTCACCACAGGCTCGAAGCTCACGATCGTCACCGATTCCGGCTGGCGCGTGGCCGGGCAGGTCGAACAGATTCCAACCGAAGCCGAGTTCACCCCGCGTAACGTCCAAACGCCCGAGGAGCGCGCGCTGCAGCAATACGCAGTCAAGGTAAGGGTTCCCAATCCTGCTTTCAAGCTTCGCGCAGGGATGTCGGCTACGATTCGTTTGAGGCCGGAATGAACACGGCCATCACGTGCGACAACCTCACCAAGCGCTTCGGCAGCATAACGGCGGTCAGCGACGTGAGCTTCTCCGTCGAGCGAGGCGCGATTTTCGGGTTCCTTGGTCCCAACGGCAGCGGCAAGTCCACGGTTATCAGAATCCTGTGCGGGCTGCTTGCCCCAACCAGCGGCGAGGCGTATCTTGACGGCATCGATGTGGTCGCGCACCCGGACGACGTCAAGCCGCGCATCGGCTACATGTCGCAGCAGTTCAGCTTGTACCGCGACCTGACCGTCGAGGAGAACCTCGACTTCTACGGTTCGATCTACGGCCTCGACCGCGAGCGACTCGCGGATCGCAAGGACGCGGTGATGTCGATCGTAGCTATCACGGATCGACGCAATCAGCGCGCGGGCACGCTATCGGGCGGATGGAAGCAGCGGCTGGCGCTCGCATGCGCGCTGATCCACGAGCCCGGGATCATCTTTCTCGACGAGCCCACGGCCGGCATCGACCCGGTAGCGCGGCGTTACCTGTGGGACCTGCTGTTTGAATTGTCGCTGCGCGGGGTCACGCTCTTTGTCACGACGCACTATATGGACGAGGCGGAGCGCTGCACCGACGTCGGTTACATCTACCTTTCCAAGCTCATTGCTTTGGGAAAGCCATCCGACCTCAAGCTGCTGCCGGACGTGAACCCGAAGGACACTTACCGCCTGGAGATCGTGCCGGACGACCCCACGCGCGCGCTTCACGCAGCGCGCGACATTCCCGGCGTGAGGTCATCCACATTCTTCGGAGAGTCCATTCACCTGCTCGTCGATCGAGCGGTGACCGCGGCCGATCTGGAGAGGGCGCTGACGGGGCATGGGATCGAGGTCGTGCGCATCAACGAAATGGGACCGACGCTCGAGGACGTATTCGTGACGCTGACCGAGAAGCAGGAGGCGCGCGGTGTTTAGGGGCCTGTGGTCGGTAACAAAGAAGGAGTTCATACACGTCAGGCGAGACCCCATTACGATCTTCATAGGATTGATGATCCCCATGGTGCAGCTCGCGATCCTCGGTTACGCACTCGATACGGACATCAAGCATATCCGTACGGCCGTGTACGACTTGGATCACCGCGCCGCCAGCACAGAGCTGATCGACAAGTTCGAAGCGACGCAGTACTACGACGTCGTGGAATATGTCAACTCCGACGATGCACTGCGTCAGGCGATCGTGGATGGCCGCGCGCACGTGGGCATCAAGATTCCGCCCGACTACTCGGAGAGAATAGGGCGTGGAGAAGATGCGCGCGTGCTGGTGCTCGTGGACGGATCGGACTCCCAGATGGCGTTTCGAGCGCAGAGCACGGCGGTTTCGCTGGGCCTGCAGCTCTCCATCAGGCGGGTCAACTCGACTCACTTGTCCAGCCCGCCGATCGATATCCGTCCTCGTACGCTCTTTAACCCCAACATGCGGAGCGCGAACTTCATGGTGCCGGGCCTGCTGGGGGTCATCATGCAGCTAGTGACTGTAATGCTCACGGCGCTTGCCATCGTGCGCGAGAAAGAAAACGGCACGCTCGAGCAGTTGTTGGTAACGCCGGTGGGTAGGCTGGGGCTGATGATCGGCAAGCTAGTTCCGTACGCGGTGATCGGGATTCTCGAAACGGCGCTCGTGCTGTTCGTCATGTGGGCTATCTTCGCGGTCCCGATCAACGGCAGCCTCCTGCTACTGTGGGCACTGATCCCGATATTCCTGTTTGCCGGCCTGGGGCTCGGCCTCCTCATATCGACCTTCGCCCGCAACCAGCCCCAGGCGTTTCAACTGTCATTTCTCGTCATATTGCCATCCGTGTTGCTGTCAGGTTTCTTCTTTCCACGCGAGGCCATGCCAAGGATCATCTATCCCGTCACGACGATTATCCCTGTCACTTACTTCCTCGAGATTCTTCGCGGCATAATCCTGCGCGGGGCAGGGTGGCCCGAATTGTGGCGACAGTCGTTAATATTGCTGGGGATGGGCGTGGCGATTTTGGCCGTGGCCGCGGCTCGATTCCAGAAGAGGTTGGGATAGCGCTGAAATACCTCTCGAAACTGACTGGGCTTTTGTGGTATCATGGGTGGTCGGAACTGGGAGAATTTCTGGCGCCTCGAAGGAGCAGTTGATAAGGTTTACATGGGAATCCTATCCAAACTTTTCAGCAGGTTTTCCAGGGCGATTGGTATAGACCTGGGTACGGCGAATACTCTTGTGCACGTGCGGGGGCGCGGCATTCTGCTGCGCGAGCCGAGTGTGATTGCCCTCGACAGCGAGTCGAAGAAGGTACTCGCTGTGGGAGAGGAAGCCAAGCGTATGCTTGGCCGCACGCCTGGCAGCATAGTCGCCATCCGACCCCTTAAAGACGGCGTCATTGCCGACTTCGATCAGACAGAGTCCATGCTGCGCGGCTTCATCCGCAAGGTTCATCGGCACAACGGCCTGATTCAGCCCACGGTGGTTGTTGGGATCCCCTCCGGAGTTACTGAAGTCGAATGGCGCGCGGTGAAAGAGGCCGCCATCAAGGCTGGCGCGGCCGAGGCATACACTCTCGAGGAGCCGTTCGCGGCCGCGATTGGCGCTGGGCTACCGGTCAGCGAGCCTACAGGCAGCATGATCGTGGACATCGGCGGCGGCACCAGCGAGGTCGCTGTGATCTCCCTCGGTGGGATCGTTACCAGCCGCTCCATCCGGGTTGCTGGCGACGAGATCGACGAGGCTATCATCAACTTCGTGCGCAAGCAGTTCAATCTGCTGATCGGCCCGCGGACGGCTGAGGAAGTCAAGCTGGAGATCGGTTCCGCCTTTGATCTGCCCGAGGAGATGACGATGGAGGTTCGCGGCAGGGACCTTATCTCCGGGCTGCCGAGAAGCGCGACCGTTACCAGCCAGGCCATTCGTGAAGCCATCCGCGAACCGGTGTCGGAGATTGTGGAAGCCGTGAAACTTACGCTGGAACAGACCCCGCCGGAGCTTGCCGCCGACATCATGGAGCGCGGGATTGTGCTGGCGGGCGGCGGAGCACTGCTGCGCGGACTGGATTGCCTGCTCACATCCGAGACCGCGATGCCGGTACACATCGCTCCTGATCCCCTAAGCTGCGTCGTTATGGGAACGGCGAAGGCTCTTGATGAGTCTGAAAACAACCCCGCGCTCAAGAAGGCGCTGTTAGGTCAATCAGTTCGGCAGGTTACTCAGAACTAGCTATGCTCAGCATTCTTCGCGAGAAGGCTGTTCTTACGCTGCTTGTCTTGGTCGTGCTGGGCGTCGGCATAGGCGTTGGGCACGATCGCGCCCTGGACAGCGGCTCCTCATTTCTCATCAGCGACGTCGTGTCGCTGGTAGTCCGTCCCGGCGCCTCGGTTTTTCACATGACCACTGTCGCGACTGGCGCCGCTGCTCGCATGGCACGCCCCAGGCATTCGCTGCTCAAAGAGAATGCGGACCTGCGCAGGGAAGTCACTCGCCTGCGCAAGGAGAACGCCGTCCTCGCCGAAGCCGCCCAGGAGAACCAAAGGCTGCGCGTTGCGCTCGGCTTAAAAGAGTCGAGCAGGACCGAGATGATCAGCACGGAGGTGATCTCGCGCAAGGAGAGCACCTGGTTTGACACCGCTACCATCGACAAGGGCCGCCGCGCGGGGGTGCGTAAGGGTTGGGCGGTGATCACATCCGGCTGGCGTCTGATCGGCCAGGTGCTGGAAGTTGACGCATTCTCGTCGCGCATCGTCGCCTTGACCGACTCCAACAGCGCGATCGGTGCGATGGTTCAGCGGTCGCGCAGCAGCGGGATTTTGCAGGGCCAGGCCGGCGACTACCTCGTGCTCTCCTACCTCCCCAAGGATGCCGACGTGAAGGTCGGCGACGTCGTTGTCTCATCGGGCATGGGGCAGGTCGTTCCCAAAGGGCTGGTGATAGGGCGCGTGGTGAAGGTCGTCCGCAGCGAGGTGATGGGCAGCACCAAAGCGTTGGTGCGTCCCAGTATTCGCATGGACCAGATTGAACAGGTTTTTGTCGTCAAACCTGGACAGAGTGTGCCACAATGAAGTACGTCTGGCCGATTGTCATGCTTGTAGCGGCGGCCGGACTGCAGGGCAATCTGCCCAAGGCAGTGTCGATTCTGGGCGCAAGACCGGACCTCGTGCTCGTCGTTCTCATCTCCTACTCGCTTGCGGCCGACCCGGCGTTCGGCGCGACTCTGGGGTTCTTCGCCGGTCTACTGCACGGATCGCTGGTGGGCTTCAGCCTCGGAAGCTTCATCGTCACTCGCACCATCACTGGGTTTCTCGCCGGGATGGTGACCGCGCGGCTGTTCAGCGAGAACCCGCTCGTGCCGGCCCTCTCTGCGATCTGGCTTACAATCGTCTGTGAAGCTTTGTTCCTTCTGGCAAACCCTAGCCCAGACATCGCAATAGCCTTCCGCAAGGTTGCAGGCGAGTGCATTGGCAACGCGATCTTCACCATCTTCGCCTTCTTTGCCATTCGCAGCCTCAACACCCGTCGCAAGATCAAGCTCGCCAACGCACGGATCTGACCGCTGCAAACCCCAACGGGGCGTATTGTCCGGTTCGGAACTCCCCCTTCGTAACCGGCAGTCCGCAGCTCTGCCTTGCTCCCCTGGCACGGTAATTGCTACCAAGCGGCGCGAGAGAAAGGAGGAACTCGATTGGCATCAGAGTTCTTCACCGATATCGCGTCAACCGTGCTTTCAAAATCGCTTGATGCACAGGCGGCCCGGCAGAAGACCATAGCGAACAACATCGCCAACGTCGAGACCCCGGGCTATAAGCGTCGCTACATCTCATTTGAGGAAGAACTGCGGATGGTACTCGACCGCAAGAACGGCCGCGATGTTCGCGAGGGTCTTCGCAGTCTTGCGCCGGATCTGCGCACGGACTCGATAAGCCCGGTCGGGCCGGACGGCAACAACGTCAACATAGATGCCGAGATCTCCAACCTCGCCAAGGCTTCTCTCAGCTACAAAGCCGCTGCCACGCTTCTGGAAGACAAGATAGAGATGCTTCGAAGCGCAATAATGGAGGGCAAGAAGTAAAATGGGAAGTTTTTCCTCATTCGATGTAAGTGCCTCGGGTATTTCCGCCCAGCGCACCCGCATGGATGTCATCGCAAACAACATTGCCAATGCAGACACCACCCGCACACCCGAGGGCGGCCCATACCGTCGACAGCGTGTCAGCTTCAAGACTGCATTCGATCAGGCGACGGGCAACAAGTCCATGCCGGCTGGCGTTGAGGTCGAAAGCATCACCGCCGACCCCACGGATTTTCTGTCCGTCTACGACCCCGGACACCCCGACGCCGACGAAAACGGCATGGTCAAGAAGCCCAACGTCAACGTGGTCGAGGAGATGGTGGACATGATCTCAGCCACGCGGGCCTACGAGGCCAACGTAACCGCGCTCAACGCGACCAAGTCCATGATCGCCTCGGGCATAGAGATTGGAAAGGCATAGGGACTAGATGAGGATCCCGCCAATTGATCCCACTCAGAGCCTGAACTCGCTTGCCTCGGTGCGTGAGGTGACGCCGGAAGTGAAGACCGGCGAGATCGGAGGCGATCCTTCCGCGTCGTTCTCGCAGGCCATTAAGAAGGCGATCGGCGAGGTCAATGATCTCTCCAACGAAGCCGACAAGGCCGCGGTGGATATGGCCTCCGGCGATGTTGAGGATGTTCACAAGGCCATGATCGCGATGCAAAAAGCCAAGCTGGCGTTGGACTTCACCATACAGGTTCGCAACAAAGTTATCGAGGCGTACCAAGAGATCATGCGGATGCAGGTATAAGCCATGGACCAACTTATGAAACTCGGGCCGTTTGCGGCCATTGCTAGACTTTGGAACGATCTGAGCAGCGCGCAGCGCGCGGTAGTGGTGGCGTTCATCGCACTTGCCGTCGTCGTGGGCACGTTCACCGCGCTGATCGCATCCAAGCCAAGGATGGCCGTGTTGTTCTCGGGGCTTGCGTCCGAAGATGCTGGCGCGATCGTCCAGAAGCTCAATGACGAGAAAGTGCCCTACGAGCTGTCGGGCGACGGCGGCACGGTGGAGGTCCCGGCGGACAAGGTGTACGACCTTCGGCTGAAGATGGCCACCCAAGGCCTGCCGCAGGGCGGCAGCGTGGGGTTTGAGATCTTCGACAAGAGCAACTTCGGCATGACCGAGTTCACTGAGAAGATGAACTACCAGCGCGCGATGCAGGGCGAGCTAACGCGCACCATCTGCCAGCTGCGGCCTGTCATGAGCGCGCGTGTGCACATTTCCATTCCGCAGGACAACGTCTTCACTAGCGAACAGGAGATTGCGAAGGCGAGCGTGGCTCTTAAGCTCCGACGTGGGATGCCGCTCTCCGACGAGCAGGTTGGAGGAATTGTCCACCTTGTCTCGTCCGCGGTCGAAGGGCTGAAGCCCGAGAACGTGGATATAGTGGACCAGGACGGTAACGTGCTATCCGACGGCGCGTCAGGCGGAGCAGGGGCTCTGAGTGCAAACCAGCTCAAGCTGAAGCGGCAATATGAGAACGAGGTCGCCTCGAATCTGCAGAGCATGCTGTCCAGAATCGTCGGTTCGGACAAAGCCGTCGTCAGAGTCAGCGCCGACATGGACTTCGATCAGAAGCAAGTCAAGGCGGAGAGATACGAGCCCGCTCCCGCCGGCGCGGCCCCGGCCGCAGGCCAGACTGGCGTACTGACTTCGCAGGAGACTTCGACGGAAACCTACAACGGCAGCGGCGCTCCGCCCGCGCTGACGGGCAACATGCCGCGCAACGCGTCGCCCGGTGGAGACAAGTACAATCGCTCGACCACAACCGCACAGTACCAGGTTAGCAAGACTATCGAGGAGACCGTGAACTCTCCTGGCCAAGTCACCAGGCTTTCCGTGGCGGTGTTGTTGGACAAGTCCGTTCCGAGCTCGCAGGTGGCAAGTATACGCGATGCCGTGAGCACCGCCGCAGGGATCAATCAGACGCGCGGAGATCAGGTTACCGTGCAGGCCGTTGCCTTTGACAAGAGCACTCAGAAGCAGGTGGATAAGGAGATGGCCGCGGCGTCGAGAAACGAACTGATCGGCATTGTGGCAAAGAACGCTGGGGCCGTTGTTCTGCTTCTGGGTTTCCTGATGGTGCTTCGCTCGATCGTGACCGGCATCAAGGTCCAGGCGCCATTCTCACCAGCGACTGGGCAGGCGGCTTACGAGCCGCAGGTGGTAGAGCATTCGGCCGCCGTTCAGAATGCGGATGCGCAGTTGCAGAAAACGAGCGATCAGACGCAGGGAGACCTGCCGGTCGAGGTAACTCAATCGAATCCCGAGGAGTTGGCGCGTCTGGTACGTTCGTGGATGGCTGAGCAGTAGATTCTGGCCGCTGGGCTGAGAGGTTAGAGACATGGCTTCAACACAACGGAACATGAGTGGTATCGAGAAGGCATCCGTCCTGCTTATGACACTGGGTCCGGACGCCTCAGAGCAGATACTGAGTAAGCTCAAACCCGAAGAACGGGATGTGCTCAACGCGCAGATCGCGAGGATGCGTTCGGGCGGCGGCAGTGGCGAAGACAGGGCGGAAGTGCGCAGCCGCGTCCTCGATGAAGTGCGCGATGCAATGCACGGGCCTCGTCCATCTGGCGGAGTTCCCTTCCGGTGGTTGGAGAGCAAGGACCCGGTGGAAATCGCCGGAATGTTGGCTGGCGAACGGCCTCGGACAATCGCGCTCGTTCTTTCGTACCTGCTGCCTGGCGTAGTGGCCTCGGTGATGGGGCGTTTCGATGAGAAGACCAGGGATCGAGTGGCCCATGCGCTTGCCGAAGGATCTCCCGCCTCCGATGACGTTGTCAGGACCATCGACGAGGCCATGCAGGCCCGCTCGGAAGGCCGAGCCGCAAAGCCGAGGCCCAACGAGGTGTTGTCCATACTCGGTGCGCTTGGCGGCGCGACGGCGAAAGCCCGCGAGTCCCTGTTGAGTGCCTTTTCAAAAACCCATTTCGCCGCTGGCGCTTCGCCTCAGCAGCCGGTGGCCAACGATTCCGTGGCGCCCGGCGGAGGCTCTCCGCAGACGGACTCCGGCTCTGAGACCGCCGCTCCCACGCGCAGATCCGCGCTGTCCTCGCTCGAGGACCTTGCCAGGCTGCCCGATTGGCGCACACGCGCGCTGCTCGGCGGCGCGGACCTCGACGACCTATGTCTTGCGCTCAGGGTAGCCAGCGATGACCTGAAGGCCACAATCCTTCGCAACATCCCCACCGTGACCGCCACGCTCTTACAGGAAAGGCTGGGGAAGACCGCTCAGGTGAAGATTCGCGAGGTCGAAATCGCTCAGCGAAGAGTGCTTGCCGCCGTAGCGAGCGCCTACGACAGCCAGGGGGACGGCTCGCTTGAATAGGGTTCTCAAGTCAAATTTCGCGGGTTCTGCGGGGTCGGCTCCCCTTGTCCTCGACCCCAATGAACTGCTCAAGGGTATCGGCAAGGCCGAGTCTGACGTGCAGGACGTCGTTACGCGCGCAAAGCAGCAGACGGAGATCATAGTCAATACCGCCCGCGCCGACGCCCATGCTCTGCTGGACACGGCCTACCAAGATGGCTACCGCGCCGGCATCGAGGAAGCGGGCCGGCGGTCCGAGGAGCTTTTCCAGCGACTTGAGCAAGCCATCGCCGACGAAGCGGCCGAGCGGGAAGGGCTGGTCCGGGCCATTGAGGAGCAAGTGCTAATGCTTTGCGTTGAGCTTGCCGAGAAGATAATCAGGCACGAGGTCAAGACTGATCCTCGCGTAGTTGCGCGCTCGATCAAATCGTGCCTGCGACGAGTTCGCGACCGCGACGAAGTCACTGTCAGAGTAAGTCCGAAGGAGGTTGCGCAGATCAGAGGCATGCGCGACGAACTCCTGTCGTCGGCCGAGGGGATTCGCGGCATCAACGTTGTGGACGACAGGCGCGTCTCCGCGGGCGGGTGCATCGTTGAGTCCCTATCAGGCGATTTTGATGCCAGGATCGAAACCCAGGTTGAGCAATTGCGCAGAAAGTTGATGGATGCGTTCGACAATGAGTGTGGCAAGCAGGCCTGAACTCGACCTAACCCGATATCGTGAGGCGATCAGCCGAGTGGACACGGTGCGTGTGAACGGACGGGTGGCTCAGGTCGTCGGCGTCTTGGTCGAGGCCAACGGTCCCGCCTGCGGCGTAGGCGAGATATGTCGAATCGAGTGCGGACGCACGAAAGGTGATGTATTCGCCGAGGCCGTAGGCTTTCGCGAGTCTCGAACGCTGCTGATGCCGTTTGGTCCCGTCTCGGATATCCGACCGGGGTGCCATGTGATTGCCACGGGCGCGGGGCTGCGAGTGCCCGTCGGAGAGTCGCTTCTGGGGCGCGTTCTCGATGGCCTGGGAAACCCGCTTGACTCCAAAGGCGCCGTACACGCTCAGGGCGAGGTCAGCGCTGCCGCTGAGCCGCCGCATCCACTGGCAAGAAGGCGAATCACGGACAGGCTCACGCTTGGTGTGAGGGCGATAGACGGGTTGTTGACTGTGGGCAAGGGCCAGAGAATCGGCATATTCGCGGGCAGCGGTGTCGGCAAGAGCACCCTTCTTGGCATGATGGCCCGCAACACCTCAGCCGACGTCAACGTCATAGCGCTCATCGGCGAGCGCGGGCGTGAGGTCCGCGACTTCCTCGAAAAGGACCTCGGCGAAGAAGGCCTCGCCAGGTCGGTTGTTGTTGTTGCGACTTCGGACCAGGTTCCCGTGGCCCGACTTCGAGGCGCCCAAGTCGCAACTGCAATCGCCGAGTACTTCCGAGACAGGGGCTTGGACGTGCTGCTCATGATGGACTCCGTTACCAGAGTGGCATGGGCACAGCGGGAGATCGGGCTTGCCTCCGGCGAGCCGCCCACGACGCGAGGCTATACGCCCTCCGTCTTCGCAGTGCTTCCGCAGTTGTTGGAGAGATCGGGAACGTCAGAGGACGGTTCAATAACAGGCCTCTACACCGTGCTGGTCGAGGGCGACGACATGAACGAGCCCGTGGCGGACACTGTTCGGGGGATACTGGACGGCCACATCATTCTCAGCCGCGACCTTGTGGCGCGCAATCACTACCCGGCGATCGATGTTCTGTCCAGCGTGAGCAGGCTTATGCCGGAGGTCACCACCCGGGAGCACCGCGCCTGCGCAGGCATGATGCGCGACGTGATGGCGACATACAGGTCCGCCGAAGACCTCATCAACATCGGCGCCTACGCACACGGCAGCAACCCCAAGATAGATTTCGCGCTCAGCAAGATCGACGAGGTGAACGCGTTCCTGAGGCAGAGCACAGACGATCGCGCGGAGTTCGAGACAACGCGCGCAGCACTTGAGGAGATATTCAGACAGAGTGAAGAAGTTTCGGTTCAGGCTGCAGACACTGCTGGATCAGCGCAAGTCCGCTGAGGATCTGCTCCAGGTTGAGTTGAGCGAGATAAGGCGCGAGGAGTCTGCCGAGATTGCGCGACTTGCCGATCTGCACGCCAAGCTGGCAAGAACGTGCGAGGAACTGGCCGAGAAGCGCGGACCGCAGTCGGCAAGCCTTGCAGAGCTGCAATACCTTGACGAATACGCCGGGGCCCTGCGCGATGACATCAAGGTGCAGGAACTCACGATCGAGGCAGTGCGACAGCGAGTTGAGGCGAAACGAGAGGAAGTCGCGGAAGCGATGAAAGCCAGGAAAGTGATCGAGGCTCTTCGCGAAAAGCAGGAGCGTGACTATTTGACGTCGCTTGCTCGAGCGGAGCAGGCGGCGCTTGACGAGATGGCGTCGCTCAGATACGCGAGGGGGGCATAGTGCCTATTCCGCCCACGGGCTCAGGACTGCCGGACGTTCTGGCCAGGATACAGGACATAAAGTCGAGATTCACGGAGTTCAACGGCGGCGGGCCCGCGCCCGTTTTGACGCGTACGACAGCCGGACCACCAGCTCCCGCGGGCTCGGTCAGGCCGTTCTTTCCGAAGTACCTGCTGCAGGCTGCTGAGAATGCCGGTCAATCCCCGGACGCTGGCAGTTCCGCGTACGACAGCCTGATCCAGCAGGCATCGCAGAAATACGGCGTGGACGCGTCTCTCATCAAGGCCGTGATTCGCGCGGAGAGCGGCTTCAATGCCAACGCGGGATCGCCTGCGGGTGCGCAGGGCCTCATGCAGTTGATGCCCGGTACCGCCTCTGCCCTCGGTGTCAGCGACTCGTTCGACCCCGCCCAGAACATCGATGGTGGCACGCGCTATCTCAAGCAGCAGCTCGATCGTTATGGCGACGTGAGTCTGGCACTCGCTGCCTACAATGCGGGACCCGGCAGCGTGGCTCGCTACAACGGCGTTCCTCCGTATCGGGAAACCCAGAACTATGTGGCCAGAGTGCTTTCATATCGTGATGCTTATGCATCATCTCAGGAGTGAGGTCCGTGGCCGCATCTCGTCCACTGACCTCCAACACCGAAGAGAAAGGAGGTGACAACATGACAGACGCAATTACGAACCTTGCACCACAGCAGGCCGTCGGCGAAACGCCGGCTGAGGCTGGAAAGCAGGCCGGTTCCGGCGGTCCTTCCTTCACGAAGGCGCTGACCGAAGCACTCGGCGACAGCAAGCAGACCGAGAGCAAGCCGGCTGCCGGCCAATCGGATCCCGAGGGCACCGACGCGCAGTCGGCGCTCTCTGAGCTTGCCGGGGCCGTGCAGGTCGCTATGGCGACGCCGGTTCAGACGAACGCTGCGGCAGTGGTAGCGGACGTGCCTCGGGACTGGGCAGTCAGTTCCGTAACCGATGCCAAAGCGAACGCCTCCGGGTCTGTGGATCATCCGTATGCGGCAGTCAGTGAGACGCCGTCAGCGGTGGCAATCGCGGACCCGGTGCCGGTCGTGCCCGTTGCCGGAACCACCAATGTGGTTTCGAGCGTCGCGCAGCCGGCCGCATCTCAGCAGGCAGACACGACCGGAGGGGTAACAGCGCAGATCACTGAGGTCCCAGTCGTGGACGGCTCCACGGGCGCAACGATCGCGTCGGGAGTGTCCGAGAAGCCAACGGCCTCAGACGTGCCCCGCGAGGCGCCTAACGTTACCGCTCAGGTGACGGCGGCCGATGCCCAACTTGGAGCAGAATCTGAGCAATCACCGATCTCCGAGGGGCAGTCTACGGCGGGGGTCGTAGGCCAAGCCAGGCGGACGGAAGTCTCGTCCGACGCAGGCGCGGCCGATGATCCTAAGCCGGCTGCGTCCGACAAGCCCGAGGCGACTCAGAATACCGGGGGCCGCCCGTCGGTTGCGGCGCAGAACCAGACCCCAGTTCAGGCGACACCGGTCGAGTGGCGGTTCGACGCTTCAAGCCAGGCGGCGAGAGTCGCTCCTGCGGAAGCGGCCACCGCGACGGTGATCCAGTCCGTCGCCGGTTCCGGCGCGAAGCCGGCCGGCAAGGACGCTAACACCGCGGCCGATCAGGGGCTGCCTAACCCGCAGGCTGCAGTGCCTATGGGACAGCAGTTCGCGACGCGGTTGGACAACGCTGCTCGCCCTGAGACTGCCGAAGGGAGTGTCGATGGGCTGCACACACGGGTCATAGACCAGGTTGTTCGTGAGGTCAGTCTGCATCGGATGGACGGCCGCAGCGACATCGTGGTCAAGCTCAACCCGCCGGACCTCGGGACTCTGAGGCTGCAGATCAGCCAGGACACGTCGGGGATGTCCACGCACATCCAGGCGGGCAGCCCGCAGGTCCGTGGGCTTCTGGAGGCGCACATGCCTCTGCTGATGGACTCGCTGTCGAAAGCGGGCGTGCGGATGGACTCCGTTTCGGTGTCCGTGGGTACGTCGTTCAACGCTTTCGCGCAGAACGCCCACCAGCAGGACGCCCAGCGCAATGCAAATCAGATGCGGCAGCAGTACGTGCCGATTCGTGAGACGGTTGGAGTTCAGGCAATGGCTGCCTCGCAGACCGGCTGGACATCCGCTCGCGAGATCGGCCACAGCTGGCTCGCGTAATGAACGGAGGTGAATATCGCAATGAGCGTGAGCTCAGTAACAAACTCGACTGTTGCGTCAACCGACCTTGCCGCGACGGCGAACAAGTCGCTGGACAAGATGGCGTTTCTGAAGTTGCTCATCACTCAGATCCAGTATCAGGATCCGATGAGTCCGATGGATGACACGCAGTTCGTGTCTCAGCTGGCGCAGTTCTCGTCGCTAGAGCAGATGCAGGAGCTCAACAGCGGGTTCAGCACCTATGCCAACAGCGCTCTCGCCAATCAGGCGTTCTCGCTGATCGGCAGGTGGGTGGACTACACGGACGCCAAGTCCGGCCAGACACTGACCGGCAGAGTCAACAGCGTCTCGTTCGAGGGCGGCAAGCCCAAGCTCTCGATCGGCGACGCGACGGTCGATCTGGCCCGTGTAGTGGATGTCTACCCGGACAGCGGCTCGATCGGGGCCGGCAAGCTGACTCAGCAGGCCTTGGCCATGATCGGCAAGAGCGTCGAGTATCCTGATCCCGAGAGTGGGACTATCGCGAGCGGCGTAGTGAGCAGCGTGTCGATTGTGAACGGCTGGCCGGTGCTCAATATTGGCGCGACGTCAGTCGATGCTCGCGACATAATCGGTGCGCCATCGCCCGCGCCCAGCAGTTCGAGCGGCGACGCGATTCTCCAGGCTCAGGCAATGGTTGGCCACAGGGTCAGGTATATCAACGCGGATCAGCAGACCGTTGAGGCCAAAGTCGATAGCATGTCCCTGGACAACGGAACGCCGAAGCTTCTGATCGGCTCGAAGTTGGTAGGCTTGTCGAGCATCATCGCGGTCTACTAGGGTAGGGCGTGGGGAGTTCCTACCACCTGCCACAGGAGATGGAGAGTGGCAGATGGGGCGAATCTCCCGCGAGTGTAGCCCAGTCTCGCCGGGCACGGAAATTGCTGTTTCGGCGACTGGACTGGAAAGGAGGTCGATATGGCTCCTGTCCAACTAGACAATCCAGTAAGCGGCGTTGGGATCGGCCAACAAGGTCAGCCCCAACGCAAACCGATCGGCGGAGCGAACGGATTCGCCTGCGCGCTTCAGGCAGAAGTAGCCAAGCAAGGCCAAGTCAAGATGTCGGCCCACGCCGCCAAGAGACTGGCCGATCGCAACGTCGAGTTTTCGGCCAATGATCAGGCGAGGCTCGAAGCGGCTGTCGATCGGATCGAAAGCAAGGGCGCTGATAAGTCGCTGGTATTGATGGACGACCTCGCGCTGCTTGTGAGTGCCAGGAATCGTGTGGTAATCACAGCCTTGGATTCGGCAAGCGCGAAGGACGGTGTCTTCACCAACATCGACAGCGCAGTGATCATCTAAACCCAAGAACAGTCGAACCGCACTGGACCTTTCGGGGAAGTGCGCAGCCGCCGAATGACTGAGGCGGCCCAGAGGTCAATAGACAATGATACAAGCAATGTACAGTGGAATCGCGGGGCTTAAGGCGTTCAAGTCCAGCCTCGACGTGATAGGAAACAATATAGCCAACGTCAACACGGTTGCCTACAAGGCGGGGCGCGTCACGTTCAGGGATGCCCTGTCTCAGACGATCGCAGGCGCAACCAGCCCTGCGGGCGGACGTGGTGGTACCAACCCGGTGCAGGTCGGTCTCGGTGTAACCGTGGGCGCCATCGACTCGAACATGGCTGGCGGATCGCCGACTTCAACAGGTCGTCCCACCGACATGATGATCGAAGGTCAGGGCTACTTCGTGTTGGGTGATGGGTCAAGGAAGCTGTATACACGTGACGGCGGATTCGCGCTCGATGCCCAGAACAACCTCGTTGCGGCATCTACAGGCATGAAGGTCTTGGGCTGGCAGGCCGACAGCTCCAGCGGTGCAATCGACACCACGACCCCCATTACCGGCGGGTCGGGTATCAACATCCCGGTCGGTCTGCTTTCGATAGCGCGGCAGACCAGCAACGTGGACATTGGCGGAAACCTGGATCAGTCCGCGGCCGTTGGCGACTCGATCCCGATCGAGAGCCAGATCTACGACTCTTTGGGCGTGATCCACAGGCTCAATATCAAGTTCACCCGTGCCGCCAACGACGCGGTCACAGGCGCTCCCACGTGGGAATACTCGATCTCATGCCCGGACGTAAGCACGACCGTACCGGTAAAGCAGGGCTCGATTACTTTTGACGAGAACGGCCAGAGCACGGTCAAGTCGATCGTAGCCGACCTGAGCTTTGCGGTGCCGAACGGCTCTCTGCAGCCTTTGAGCATAAACATCAACACCGCCTCGATCAGCTCGATCAGCGGCGGCAGCACTATCGGCCAGCGCAACCAGGACGGACTGGCGCTGGGAACGCTGGAGTCGTTCACGATTGGGCGCGACGGCACGATCTCGGGCACGTTCACAAATGGTTCGAACCGGGTCATCGCGCAGGTCGCCATCGCTCAGTTCACCAACCCTGGAGGTCTGGCGAAGATCGGCAACAATACGCTGACGGAGACCCCGAACTCGGGCACCGCGCAGATAGGGCTCGCGGGCACTGGCGGTCGCGGTCTGATCTCCCCGGGATTTCTCGAGTCATCTAACGTGGACCTGGCTCAGGAGTTCGCGGCGATGATCGTCGCGCAGCGCGGTTTCCAGGCTAACTCACGAATCATTACTGCTTCGGACGAGGTACTTCAGGAACTCGTAACCATGAAGAGGTAACACACTCGTGCAGGGCTCCGGGTGTCGGGTGACCGGCACCCGGCCCTGACACCTGACACCTGATATGATAAAGCTGACACTGTACAACGATTCCGACATAGTGGTGAATGCGGACCTGATCGAGTCCGTCGAACGCACGCCGGATACCCTGATCTCCCTCACGACCGGCAAGAAGGTCATGGTCAAGGAGTCCGTCGAGCAGGTTATCAACGAGGTGGTCGCCTTCCGACGGGCGATCAACCATCACGCGTGCAAGGGGTTGGACTGATGGACCTGGCGACAGTAATCGGCCTGTTAGTGGCTTGGGGAGCCGTGTTCGGCTCTCTGATTATCGAGGGCGGCAAGCTGTCGGAACTCGTGAACGTTCCGGCGTTTGTGCTCGTTGTCTTCGGGACAATAGGCGCCACGGTCACGGGTACGTCCATGAAGACGCTGTCGTCCATACCTGCGATTATTGGCTGCGCCCTCAAGGGCAGATCGACCGACCCAGCGGACCTAATCGACACCGTGGTCGATTTCGCACGAACAGCACGCAGAGAGGGCGTCCTCGCGCTCGAGGCAGCATCCCAGGACGTCGATAACGAGTTCCTCCGCAAGGGAATCATGCTCGTCGTGGACGGCACCCCCTCGGTTATGGTGCGGGAGATTCTCGAAACCGAGGTCGTCGGCATGCAGGAACGACACAAGCTCGGCGAGACTGTGTTCACCTCCCTTGGAGGCTTCTCGCCCACACTCGGCATCATAGGCACCGTTATGGGCCTCATCAATATGCTCGCGCGACTCAGCGAGCCCGGCAAGATGGGCCACGCCATCGCCGCCGCATTCATCGCGACTCTCTACGGCGTTTCCCTTGCCAACCTGGCATACCTTCCCATCGCCGGTAAACTCAAGGCCAGGACCGCCGAGGAGGTCGTCTGCTGCGAGATGATAATCGAGGGCGTGCTGTCAATCCAGGCAGGAGACAATGCACGTATTGTTGAGACTCGTATGATGGCATTCCTGCCGCCCAGGGTCAGAAAAGACATGGAAGGCAGGCGGCCTTTGCGTGGACGCGACGATGCTCGCTCGGGGCGCGTTGAAAGAGCGGCATGAGAAGAACAAAGAAATGCCACTCAGAACACGAGAACCTTGAGCGGTGGCTGCTCACCTACGCGGACATGATCACGCTGCTTATGGCGTTCTTCATAATGATGTATTCCATGTCCGTGTTGAATATGGCCAAGTTCCGGGAGGCCGCCATATCGATCAGAAGCGGATTCGGAGGCCTCGTGCAGGGCCAGGGGAAGTCGGTGTTGGGGTCGAGTGGGTCCTTCTCGCCGAAGCCCGCGACGCTGGACGGCAGCTCCCCCGGAGCCGACTGGAAAGTCGTCAAGCCACTCGTGACGTACATTGAGAAAAGCACCGAGCTGCGCGGCAGCACGCAAGTTGGCAGAGACACAAGAGGCATCGTGATCACGATGCTCAGCGACAACCTGCTCTTCGATTCCGGCAGCGCGGATATCAAAGACCGAGCCCACCCGCTGCTCGACAAGGTCGCCGAGACGCTCGACAAGGTGAGCAATCCTGTCAGAGTCGAGGGCCACACCTGCGACCTGCCGCCTCGCCGCGGTGGCAAGTACCCGACCAACTGGGAGTTGTCATCTGCCAGAGCGACGAACGTGCTCAGATACTTCGTCGAGCAGAAAGGGCTGGACCCGAGGCTGTTCTCGGCGGCTGGTTTTGCCGGGATGCATCCGTTCCTGCCAAACACGTCCGAGAAGAATCGGCGCAGGAACAGGCGCGTGGACGTTGTGATAGTCACCAATGAGCCGTGGCCGCCGCCTCAGCCCGTCAACAAGCCCGATGGCGGCCCGGTGGAAACGATAGGGCCCGCCGACAGCGACTCAGGCAGTCGGCTCGGTACGGTCGTTCCGAAGCGGCCGCTTGGCAAAATGAATCTTGTGCCGGACATGAAACCGGTCCACGGCGCAGACACAGGAGGAACCTGATGGTTCGAAGTAGAGATGGAAAGACAGCCATCGTCGTAGTGGTTATACTGCTGCTCGTCGTGTGTTCTGTCGCAGGGGTAGCTGTACTCAAGAAGAACGGCCACGGTAAGTCGTCTAAGGATGCGGTACCCGAGGGCCCCGTATCGATGGTCACTATCGGCGAGTTGATCGTCAATCTTGCCGACTCCTCAGAGATCCACTACGCAAAAACGAACGTGGTGCTTGAGGTACACGGCAAGATGGAGATGCCGGAAGGCGAGGGTGGGGATGCTTCCACGGCAAACGCCCCGCTGCGAGACGCGATTATCAGCATAGTCAGCAGCAAGCACCTTGCCGACCTGTCCAGGCCCGGCGGCAAAGAGGCCCTAAAGGCCGCGATCATGGATGCCTGCAACAAACGGCTCAAGGACGCGAAGGTAACCAGCGTGTACTTCAACGAATTCGCGATGCAGTAAGCATCGTCGGCGGCGAATCTGAAACGGAGAGTTCTATATGTCCGACGAAATCCTCTCAAAACAAGAGATCGATGCCCTGGTGAATGAGGGCGTAACAGACGAGGCTAGAGCTGAGGATGGCGCAAAGGGCCCGGCGGCCGGCGCGTCTCAGGACTTCGCTGACGCTGGCCTGGGCGCCAACATCTCGCTGACCGAGACGAGCGTGAGACTCACGAGTGAACCGGCTGTCCGCGCGGTCGAGTTCGGTCAGTTGGGATATGCGGCCGAGGCGGCTCCGAAGAGCGGCGTCGATCTGATAATGGACGTCAATGTCCAGGTGTCTGTGGAACTGGGCCGATCCGTAATGCAGGTCCGGGATGTTCTGGGGCTGGGCCCTGGTTCGGTCGTGGAGTTGGACAAGCACGCCGGCGAGCCGGTAGAGGTTGTCGTCAACAACAAGACCATTGCCCGTGGTGAAGTCGTCCTGATCGACGAGAACTTCGGCGTGAGAATCACCGAAATCGTCAATGCGAAAGGCAAAGAGGCGCATGCGCAGGCAGCGTAGCAAAATGCGGATTGCGGATTGCGGAATGCGGATTGCCCTGGGCCTCTTGGTCCTGATCGCGATCTGCGGGATGGCCGATGCGGCTGGTTCAGACGCAGCCGATCCGAAGTCCGCGAAACCCGAGAGTTCGGTCACCGCCAAGAGCGACGTATCCAAGCCGCTGAACCTCGGCGATTATGAGGCTTCCGGGGCGGGTCTGCTCGACAGTGAGGTGAACAAGGGCGCCAAGGAGAAAGACGAGCCCGTGTTCGTGACGGCGTTGAGTTTCATCTTCAAACTCGCCGTCGTGTTGGGGCTTGCTTACGGGACGATCTATGCGCTCAAGCGTTTCACCGGATTCAAGAACGTAGTCGGCAGCAGCCGGCGTCGGATCAAGATCGTGGAGAATACTAGCATCGGCGCGAATCGTTCGCTGCACCTTGTAGAGGTGGGCGCGAAGAGACTGCTGGTGGCCTCGACTCCCAGCCAGATCAGCCTGCTTACCGAGCTCGGCGCGGAGGACGCAGATTGCGAGCAGATTGCCACGGACAGCGAGTCTCCTCTGCCCGCAGTTGGCGGCTTTGGGCAGCAACTCTCGACGTTCATGGGCTCGAGGCCGGGTTCGGCAGATATCACCGGCAGCATAGCGCAGTCGATCAGAGGATCGAGCATGTTTCTGCAGGAGAAGATAATGCAGATCGGCAGGCTGAGGAGGAGTCTGAAAGATGGCTAGAAGTAGCGCTCTTCTTAAGCTGTCCTTGGCTGCGGCTTTGCTGCTGTTGCTCGGTGTGCCGTGCTGGGCGCAGATGGGCGTTCCGAGGATCGAGATCGGGCTCGGTCAAGCTAAGGGACCCGAGCAAGTATCGAGCAGCCTTCAGATATTGCTCATCTTGACGGTGCTTTCGCTTGCACCGGCGCTGCTGGTCATGCTGACATCATTCACACGGATCATTATCGTGCTCTCATTCACGCGCAGCGCGCTGGGCTCGGCGCAGGTTCCGCCCAACACGGTGCTCATAGGGCTCGCCCTGTTTCTGACGTTCTTCACCATGGCGCCGGTGCTGCAGCAGGTCAACAACACTGCGCTGCAGCCTTACGTCAAACACCAGATTTCATTCGATCAGGCAACCACCAACGCCACCGGTCCGCTCAAGGGCTTCATGCTCAAGCAGACGCGGCCCAAGGACATCGGTCTGTTCGTGTCGCTTTCCCACGGCCCCCGCCCGAGGACCGAGGCCGAACTGCCCATGCACGTCCTGATCCCTGCGTTCCTGATCAGCGAGCTAAAGACCGCGTTCACCATCGGGTTCGTGATCTTCATTCCGTTCCTGGTGATCGATATGGTTGTCTCGGTGACGCTGATGTCGATGGGTATGATGATGCTCCCACCGGTGCTCATCAGCCTGCCGTTCAAGATTCTGCTTTTTGTGCTCGTAGATGGCTGGCACCTGCTTGCCAGATCCCTCGCGATGAGTTTCATGTAACCGTTGGAACGTTCCAACCTTCAAACCGAGGTTTACTATGACTGATTCTAGCGTTCTCGACTTGGCCCAGAAATCCGTTGCCGTAGCTATGATGCTATCAGCGCCCGTGCTCGGCTTTGGACTGGTGGTGGGGCTGCTTGTGAGCGTGTTCCAGGCCGCGACTCAGATACAGGAAATGACGCTTTCGTTCGTGCCCAAGATACTGGCGTGCACGGCGGCGATAGTGCTGTTCGGCCCCTGGATGCTGCGCAGCCTGATCACATTCACCACCAAGCTCCTCGTGAGCATACCGACACTGGCACGGTAGGCCGTCAGCCGTCAGCAATCAGCCTTCAGTGATGGGCGCTGGCAGCTGACGTCTGATAGCTGATAGCTGAAATGGACATCCTCGGCTTCGGCATAACCCAGATCATGACGTTCCTGCTCGTGCTCGTGCGCGTGGCGGGGATATTCAGCGTAGCCCCGATATTCGGCAACGCGAACGTGAGTCCTTACGTGCGCGTCGGAATCGCGGCTGTGCTGGCGTTCGTGTTCGTGCCGATGGCCCATCCGCCCAGCGTCGAGTCGATGGATTTGCTGAGCTTCGTTCTGATGGTGGCAAAAGAGGCGCTCGTTGGGCTCGCCATGGGCTTCTTCGCATCGATGATGTTCACGGCGATCCAGATTGCGGGTGCATATATCGATCTGCAGATCGGCTTCGGCTTCGCCAATGTCATTGACCCGATGCTGAAGCAGCACAATGCCGTCGTCGGCCAGCTCTACAACTTTGCGGCGACGCTTCTATTCCTCGCGCTCAACGGCCACCATCTCATGATTCGCGGACTCTCGGACAGCTTCGCGGTGCTGCCGCTCGGCGGCGCGAGCCTGGCGAGTGATTCCGCCACGGGCATTATTCAGGTTTTCGCCACGCTGTTCGTGTCGGCGCTCAAGATCGGGGCGCCGGTGGTCGGGGCGATATTCCTCACGGACGTCGCGCTGGGTATTCTCGCCCGCACAGTCCCGCAGCTCAATGTGTTCGTAGTCGGCCTCCCCGCAAAGCTGACGGTAGGTATGCTTGCCATCTTTGCAGTGATGCCGATTGCATTCGTCGTGATGACCGGTCTATTCCAAGGCCTTGAGCGCGATCTGGTTCGACTGCTTAGGTTCATCGGGGGTTAGGTATGGCACTGGAGGACAAAACCGAGGCCCCAACCCAACGCAGACGAAACGAAGCTCGCCAGGAAGGCCAGGTCGCGCGCAGCGTTGACCTGAACTCCGCGCTGGTGCTGATCGCAGCGCTTCTGTTCATCAAAGTCTCCGGCCCCTCCCTCGTCAATTGCCTCCGGGCGGTGGCCATCGACTCCTTCACCAAATTCCCCAAGCAAGATCTCACGGTCACAGGCGTCTCCACGGACCTGGTACGGATATTGCTGCAAACGGGCACGGCCATTGCGCCCCTGGTGATCGGGGTGGCTGTGGTCGGGTTCGCAGGCAGCGCCCTGCAGGTAGGGCTGGTGTTCTCCGGCAAGGCGCTTCAGTTCAAGGCGGAAAGGCTGAACCCGATTACCGGCATAGCAAGGATGTTCTCCGTGCGAGCCGGTGTCGAACTGCTGAAATCGATTGCGAAGGTGCTGATCGTCGGCTACATCGTGTTCTCGTTTTTGAGAACCAGATACGCCGATATCCAGGGCCTTGTGGGCGCGGACTACCGCACTTCGTGTTCGATGATTGGGCAGCTCACTTGGGACCTTCTGCTGAGATCCGGCATGGCCCTGGTCGTGATAGCCGGCCTCGACTACATGTTTCAGCGGATGCAGCTCGAAAAGCAGCTCCGAATGACGAAACAGGAAGTCAAGGAAGACTACAAGCGAACTGAAGGCGATCCGGTTGTGAAGTCGAGAATCCGCGGTAAGCAGCGCGAGCTCGCTAGGCACCGGATGATGGGCGATGTGCCCAAGGCTGATGTCGTAGTCACGAACCCGACCCACTATGCGGTGGCGCTGAAGTATGATCCAGAGTCCGGCGGCGCTCCTGTGGTCCTCGCGAAAGGCCAGAGGCTGATCGCTCAGAGGATCAAGGATATCGCCATTGAGGCTGGCGTTCCCATTGTCGAGAACGTCCAACTCGCCAGAGCGCTGTATGCGTCAGTTGAGATCGGGCAGGAGATTCCTGCCGAGCTCTACCAGGCGGTAGCCGAGATACTGGCTTATGTATACAGACTGAGTCATAGACTCAAGGCAGCATAGCAGTTGGAAGTGTTGAGTGTTGAGTGTTGAGTTCGGCATTCGGCAACTCAACACTCATCACTCAGAACTCAAGACTACCGAATGAGCACTGCCAACTCACAAGTCGATAGTGGTTCCGGTTTTCTCGCGCGCTACAGCGACATCATGGTCGCGGGCGCCGCGGTTGTGATCGTCGGCATGATGATCCTGCCGATGCCGCACTGGCTGTTGGACCTGCTTCTCTGCGGCAATATCGCACTGGCGCTGTCGATCCTGCTCGTAACCATGTACACTAGCCAGCCACTGGAGTTCAGCTCGTTCCCGTCGATGCTGCTTCTCACGACCCTCTTCCGGCTCGGCCTCAACGTCTCCGCCACCAGGCTTATCCTGCTGCACGCCAGCGCCGGCGCGGTGATATCCGCGTTCGGGTCGGTTGTCGTAGGTGGAAACTACGTCGTTGGCCTCGTCGTGTTCGCAATCCTGGTGATCATACAGTTCGTCGTCATCACAAGTGGCGCGGGCAGGGTGGCCGAGGTTGCCGCGAGGTTCACCCTCGACGCAATGCCCGGCAAGCAGATGGCGATCGATGCCGACCTCAGCGCCGGGATCATCGACGAAGAGGAGGCCAAGCGCCGCCGTAAGGAGACTGCTCGCGAGGCCGACTTCTACGGCGCGATGGACGGCGCCAGCAAGTTCGTGCGCGGCGACGCAATCGCCGCGATCATAATGATCATCGTCAACGTGATCGGCGGGTTCGCCGTGGGTGTGGCGCAGAGGGGAATGAGCCTCACTGACGCCCTGCAGACCTACACACTGCTGACCATCGGTGAGGGCCTCGTCACCCAGATTCCCGCACTGCTCGTCTCGACGGCAACCGGCCTTATGGTCACCAAGAACGGCGGCGAGAAGAGCTTGGGCTGGGAGCTTGTCAGCCAGGTTCTGTGCAAGCCGAAGGCGCTCTCCATAACCGCCGTCCTTCTCGGCCTTCTGGTTGTCGTGCCTGGCATGCCCAAGATTCCGCTCATATTCGCGGCGGGCGCGGCAGGCGTCGCCGCCCAACTGATGACCCAGGCCGAAAAGCAGGCCGAGGAGTCCGCCAGAGCCAGGGCACAGCAGCAGCAGGCTGAGGCCCCGAAGGCTCCGGAGTCAATGACAGACCTGATCGGCGTTGATCCGCTGACATTGGAAGTCGGCTACGGCCTCATTCCTCTCGCCGATCCCAAGCAGGGCGGCGATCTTCTCGATCGCATCACCGCCATTCGCCGGCAGGCTGCGATGGACATGGGCGTGCTGGTCCCGGCGATTCGTGTTAGAGACAACATCCAGCTTGGCGCGAACGAATATGTGGTCAAACTCCGCGGCATAGAGACCGCGCGTGGGGAGATATTCCCCGAACAGCATCTCGCGATGAATCCAGGCGGGGCGACGGACAAGCTCACCGGCATAGACACCACCGAGCCGGCGTTCGGCCTCCCGGCCACATGGATTCCCGAGAGCCAGAAGATGTTTGCCGAAGTCGCGGGCTACACGGTCGTAGAGCCGGCCACAGTGCTGGTCACTCACCTTACCGAGATCGTCCGACGCCACGCTGCCGACCTGCTCACACGGCAGGAAACTCAGGAGATCATCGAGGCTGCCAAGCAGGAATCCCCCGCGGTCGTCAATGAGCTCATTCCGGAGAATATGAGCCTCGGAGACGTGCAGAAAGTCATGCAGAACCTGCTCCGCGAGCGTGTGTCGGTCAAGGACATCGTCACGATACTTGAGGCGCTCGCCGACTTCGCGCCGGCCACCAAGGACACCGACATCCTCACTGAATACGTCCGGCAGCGGCTCAGCCTCGCGATATGCCGCCGGTACGTTGGCGGAGACGGCAATCTGACCGTATTCAGCTTCCATCCCAATGTGGAGCAGATGATCGTGGACTGCATAAGACAGACGGAATTGGGCCCCAGGCTGATCCTCGACCCGGGGCGGGTACAGGAATTGCTGAAGAGCATACGTGACCAAATCGAGGTCCTCGCACAGCGAGGGCACGAGCCGGTCGCGCTCTGCTCGCCGAGGATCAGGCTGCACGTGAGGCGCCTGGTTGAGCAAAGCTTCCCGTCGGTTGCCGTCCTCTCCTACGCGGAGATAGCACCGGAAGTCAACATCGAGTCCATCGGGCTCGTTACATTGGAAGAAGGATTGGTGAGTGCAAGCAATGCGTATTAAGACCTTCGAGGCTGCGACTATGCAGGAAGCCCTTACCCTTGCTCGCGCAGAGCTTGGCGAAGAGGCAGTGGTGCTGAACAGCAAACACGTGAAAGCCGGAGGAGTGCTGGGTCTGGGCGGAGGTACTCGTGTCGAGTTGATGGCGGCCGTGGACGATGCAGCCCCGCTGCCGCCCAAGCCAGAGCCCGTCGCGACGATGCCTGCTGCCGTCCCCGTGGCCGCCAAGGCCTATGCGAGCAGCGCGGCTGCGGCTGCTACTGCCGTCGCGGAGCCGGATACGGAGTTCAATCAGCTCAAGTCCGAGCTTCGCAACCTCGAATCGGTCGTGCAGCGGCTGCTCACGCCGGCCGCCTCTCCTGTTGGCGCAGGGCTGATCCAGGGCGGGCTAGTCGCCCGTTTGGGCATCGACGACGATATCGTGCGCGGTGCGCTTGCGGATCTCGCGGTCATCAATGAACCCCTGGAGTTTGCCTCAGCGCTTGCCGGGAAAATGCAGGCATTCGTTGCGCCTCCCGTGCTCGATGGCCATCAGGTGATAGCCGTCGTTGGCCCGACCGGTGTCGGAAAGACGACCACCCTTGCCAAGCTCGCCGCTCGCTTTGCTTTGGAACAGGGGAAGAAGGTCGCACTGGTAACGGCGGATACCTACCGCATAGGCGCGGTCGAACAGCTTCGCACCTACGCCCGCATCATGGGACTGCCGCTGGAGATCGCGCTGTCGCCGGAGGAAGTCGCCGCCGGAGTTGAGAAGCACCGCGACAAGGACGTGATCCTGATCGACACGGTCGGACGCAGCCAGCGCAGCGAGGAGCACCTCGCTGAGCTCAAGAGCTTTTTGGATGCTGCGCATCCGACCGACACCTATCTCTGCGTCGCCGCGTCACTCGGAAGTGGGGTCCAGCAAGAGGTCATCGAGAAGTTTGCGGTGCTGTCGCCGACCAGACTCGTCATCACCAAGCTCGACGAATCACTCGACAGAGGGGCTTTGGTCAACTTGCCGATAAGGACCGGTTTGGGTGTCTCTTGCCTCACCGCCGGCCAGAACGTTCCGCAGGACATAGAGCTTGCGGACGCAGGGGTCATTGCGCGTTTGGTGACGGAGGTGGCGCAGTGATCGACCAGGCCGACGCCTTGAGAAGCTTGGTTCGAGACCGAACCGTTTTCGCCCGCACCCAGTCTCGCGCGCCGCGAACCTACACGATCGCCGTCACGAGTGGCAAGGGTGGGGTAGGCAAGACCAGCATTGCGGTGAATCTGGCCATACTGCTTGCCAGGGCCGGCAGGAGTGTTCGACTTGTGGACGCCGACTTCGGGCTGTCAAACGCCGAGGTGTTGCTCGGAGTCACGCCGCCTTACACACTCGAAGACGTTGTGCGCGGCCGCGTGGACATTGCCGATGCCTGGGTCACGTCTGTGGAGGGCGTCAAATTGCTTTCCTCGGGATCTGGCCTGGAGGCGATGGCCAATATCGACGGGACCGACACAAACGAGGTGATGAGCGCGGTGATCGGATCGGCGTCCGACGGCGACATAGTCGTGGTTGACACCTCGCCCGGCATCGATGACTCAGTTGTGTCGCTTCTGGGGCTGGCGGACGAAGTGCTCATGGTCACGACTCCGGAGCCAACCGCCATTACGGACACTTACGCGGCAATCAAGGTGCTGATGTCAACGGTGCCCGATCCTGCGATCACCCTGATCGCCAATTGCTGCTCAGTTCCCGCACAGGCGAGCGCGGTGGCTGACGGGCTGAAGAGCATCTGTATGCGATTTCTGAACAAGAGTTTCGAGAGATACGAATATGTGCCTTACGACCCATCTGTGGGTCGCGCGATACAGCGGCAGCGTCCGCTCGCGGTCGTGTCGTCTCACTCGCCTGCTGCCTCTTGGCTGCGCAGGGTCGCGATCAAAGTGAGCGAACGTGCGCGCAAGCACCAGGCGCACGTGCCTCGCGATCCGAATGAGATGCACGCCCCAAGGCCGCGGACCGCGCACATCCCGACCGGCGCAGGTCTCTCGGGATTTGAGCGAAGCGGAAATCCCGAACATGGCTGGGTTGCCGCTGCGGTGGAGGCCTAACCGACGATGCTGCTGAGAGCCGTTCTGAAGACCATAAGCCTGTTCCTGTGTCTCGCAGCGTTCATGGCCGTGGGGATACACTCGCTGACTATCGGCGAAGAACTGCTTTGGGCGGTCGGAAAGGCATTTGTCGCGTTCATCATCAGTTGGATAGTGATCAACTGGCTGGCTGGAATATTGTTGATGAGCGTCGAGGGGCTCCAGTGCGGCCCCCAAGTCGAACCCGCGCGTGCCGGCGCCAACAACGGCGCCCCGAAGCGCGGCGCGGGAGCGGAGGGCTAAAGGCTAACGGGCTATGGATCAACGGACGAAGCTATGGCACGATCTTAAGCGGAACGGCAGCGAGCAGGCTAGAGAGCAGCTCATATCGGAGTACGCCTACCTCGCGAAGTATGCCGTGGACAGGCTGAACCTCAACCCGTCGGGTGCTCTGAGCTACGAGGACCTGATCGGGCATGCGATCGTGGGTCTGATCGATGCGATCGAGAAATACGACCTCGACCGCAACGTCAAGTTCGAGACCTATGCCCTCACGCGCATCCGGGGAGAGGTCATCGATGTCATCCGCCAGCTCGATTGGACGCCGCGCTCCGTGCGCAGGCAAGAGACTCAGCTCCGGGAGGCTTATGCCCACCTGGAGATGCGGCTGGAGCGTTCTCCAAACGACGCTGAGGTGGCTGAGTATCTGGGAGTGAGCGTTGCTGAGCTCGAGAAGATGCTTATGGACGTTGGCCAGTCCGCGCTGATGTCGCTCGACGAGGTTATCGCCACAGGCGGAGACGTGTGCGTGGCGGGCGGCGACAATGACGAGAACGATCCGGCGTCGCAAGCCGAGCGCTCAGATCAGAAGAGGCATCTGGCCAGGGCCATCGAGGAGCTCTCCGAGCGCGAACGAACCGTTGTCGCGCTCTACTATTTCGAGAATCTGACCCAGAAGGAGATCGCGGCTGTGCTGGAAGTGACGGAGTCCCGCGTATGCCAGATACATACTAAGGCCATACTGCGCCTCTCCGCCAAGCTCTCCCGTACGTCGCTCTCATACGCGTTGGCGGCATAGAGGTTAGTCCCAACCTCCAACCGCAAACACCCAACTTCTAATTCGGGAGTGAGACATGTGGGACCTGAAGCGGCGAACCTTGCAGGTTCACTAGCGAAGTCACTGGAGGTCGAGCGATCGCCCAAGGCGACGCAAAGGGCGAGCGAGATAGCCCAGGACCACGACGCGGCGCGGTTTGTCAACGCCATCAAGCCTATCAAGGCCGACGGGGCCGACACCCTGCGCAGGACAAAGCTTCTGCAGGAACGGGAGCGAAGGCGCAGGCAGATCGAGCGCCAGGCTTTGGGGCAAGAACCGGACGACAGCGACGACTCACAGGGCGAGCACAGCCTGGATGTGATGGTGTAAACGACATGGAAATGCTCTTTTCGATACTGACGCTGGCCGGCATGGGCTACGCTGCCTTTGTAGGCGTGAGGTGGATGCTCAGGGCGGGCCAGCTCTCTCAGAAACGAGGCAACCCGCTATCCCCGACCGACCTCAAGGTCCTGGAGGAAAGCGCCGCGCGGCTGATGAACGACCTCAGGGCTGCGGCGGACGAGTGCGTCTCGCGCGTCGAGCTGGCGCTCGCTAACGCGGAGCACCGGATTGCCGCTCTGGAACCGAGATCGCTGCTGGTTGCCGGCCCCACATCGCCTATCGAGTCGGCGCAGTTGGCCTACGCGCCTGCAGCGCCCGCGACGATCGATTCCAACGAATCCGCCGCCGACGCTGCGCGCCAGTCGGGCCTCACCACGGGCGAAGTCGAGCTCCTGCGCGGCCTGCGTCAGATGAGCACAAGGTAGTACGGACCCAGTACAAAGTAGTGACGTACGCGCGAGAGGGAGACGGGCGGTTGCTCCGTCTCCCTTTCCACTGTCTGGTCTATCAGCGGACTACTCGAAAACGATCGATGACGAATGCCCGCCGTATCTCACATTGGTGAATGAGGTCTTCGTCCTCGTGCCACTCAGGAAGTCCCTGAACTGCGCCTTGCCCGGAGCGAAGAACCACCTGAACGACTGAGTTCCACCGGGACCCATCAGCGTCGAGAAGCGTGTATAGAACGTGCAGCACAGGTCCGCGCCGGTGATCTCGAGCCCTCGCCTCCGCGACGAGTTGTTCGTGATCGTGACGACGTAGAGCCCGCTGGGCGCGCTGGCCATGGTCTTTTTGATGCCGGTGTTCGTCAGCGATATCTCAATCGTGCCGCGCGGCTCCTGAGTGCCTATCTCGGGAGCAACCGGACCTCGGCCGATCTTCGAGGGAGTCGTGCTGACCATCGGAGTAGGCTTCACGTTGCCGCTCATGTTCAGCTTCACTTCCGGCCAATAGACGTAGAAGTAGCCGTTAGGGAACGGCTTTACGAACTTCTGGCCGTTCAGCGGACCTGGTACGATCAGCTGAATCTCGTTTCGATCTTCGATCGGCGAGGACAGCAACTGCTGATCCGGCCCATGGATCGCTTGCGTCACAAGTACGATGGTGGGCTGGTTCTCCACGAGCATTCTGCCGTTTTGCGTGATTGTCGCCCGACCGTAGACCGCGACGTGCGCGTGTGTCTCAGGCAGCCCCAGCGTTCCCATGTCCGTCGTGCCGAGCACTGGCCGCATGAACTGCACGGCTCCGTGCCCCGGGAAGTCCTGGCCTGCGACAGGGAACAGGCAGGCCACGCTCACGACGTAGCTCGCGTTGTTCCACGAGAAACGGGCCGTGACGTTCCCTCGGTCCTGGGACACCTTCGCCCCCTTCATTGCCGTGAGCTGGATCGATCCCGTGATCCGTTTCGGAGTAGACGTTTGGAACTTGCTGGTGTAGATCCAGGCCTCGTTTGTGGCGGACGACGCGCGCGCCGTCGGGGCTGCCCCGGCGCCTATGCTCGCTTGCCTCGACATAGCCCTTCTCGCGGTTAGCGCAGCCGTTGACAGGGTCAATATCAGCGCCAGCGCTACCACCAGAGCAATCGCTGCTCGATTCGTCTTGCTCATAACTGGTCACCCCTCCCAGATAGTATGCGCGAAAGCCATTAGCTTTCTCGGCATGTTACTACCCTGTGGTCAAATCAGGTAAACAATATGACAAGCAAGCATAAATGATGGAATGTGGCGAGGAGGCGGTACGAGCTAGCACGCTATGTCGGAGCCCCGGCGCATTTTGCGCAGCGTCCGGCTTGTCGCAGAGTCAGGCGAGGAACAGCGTCGCTCCGCCGGTCAGCCCAGAGGGTCTCGGTTCCGAGAGCATCATGTTGGCGAGGCTGTTAGTGACGCGCAGCTCGATTGTGTTTTTGCCCGGCACGACGAGTGAGGTAATATCGACCTCGAACGGCGCCCACGGCCGCAGTCCGGCCAACCTGCCATTCACGAGGAACTCCACATAGTCGGAGGGCTGCTCACAGCGCAGTATCACCTTCTGCCCGCGCGCGAACTCCGGGATGAACACAGTCTGTCGGTATGCCGCCGTGCCCGAGTAGAATGGATACCCCTGGTCGGTCCACGATCCATCGCGCAGGGACGTGCGCGGAGGCTGCAGCGAGCCGTTCTGGGCCGCGGAGAACGATCCGAGCAGTCGTGGCCGCACCGGCGTCTGCACCGGTTCGCCCGTCCAACCCTCACGCTCTGCGACCATCCTGATCGAGTTGAGGCCCTCGCGTGCGACGGACGCCATATTGAAGACCCTGATGCTGATATCGATGGCCCATGACCCTGTGGGAGCGACTTCGGTATCGTTCACGAACAACCTGAGGCCATCGCCGACGTGGAAGTCCGGGCTCTCCTGGAACGCAAGTATGAGATCGTCCGGCACGAACTGGGCGTCAAATGAGGTCGTGTACTCGTATAGCTCCCGGTCCTGCTGTATAAGTGTGTTGAAGCTCCAATCGCGCAAGGTTAGACAGTTGGGCTGCTCCGGCACGAACTCCCATTCCTCAGACAGCGCGATCTCCTGTCCGCCTTCGACGATCGGCGGCGACACTGCGAACACTGGCTCGTCGCCGAACACCATCACCAGCGACCCATGTGCCTCGAAGCGATGCAGCAGCACCGTTCGGTTTCCCTGCTGCGTGCAGTTCGGCAGCGCCGTGCATTCTCCCGTTTCGAGATTGAGCATGTGCGGCGCGCCGTCGCATCGAACAGAGATGCGCACCTCGCGGGCCTGAGCCGCGGAGTTCGCAAGTAGGAATATGTCGAGACTGTCCGTGGCGCGGTGCGCGCACACTATGTCAGCGCACTCGGCACTCTCGCGCCGAATCGACACATCTCTCTTGACCGTCGCGCGCAGCGCGTGATCCAGCGCGGGAGCGAGGTCCGAGAGCCGGCTGATCTGCAGCAGATGCGCGTGCGTGCCTGGCTCAAACGCCATCGCAAACGCCTCGCGAACCTCCTCGTGTCGGTCGCCATCTGCGTCTTCGGCCGGCAAACGCGATGTGCCGATCAGCTTTCCTCCCTGATCGGCAAAGACCTTGATCTTGTCCGCCGTCTTCCACGCGACCGACGGCACCGGCGGCAGGATCAGTAGTTCGTAGCCTTCTGCGCCGAGCACGAGTCGGTCCTCTTCGATTGCGGCCTGCGCAAGAGATCGTTCATCGATGATGTCGAAGTCGATGTGCTCCGCCAGCAAGCATTGGCAGTATGCTTCCAGCCATTCGACCAGATCTCGCTCCATTCGATCCGCGAAGCCGCCGGGACGAAGCAGCGCGGCTTGGGGCACGTGCCTGCCTTGGGACATGACATAGCTCAACCTGGCTGCGTAATCGGCGAAGCGTTTGTAGTCGCGCCAATATGTGGCCTGATAGAACTGTGAACGGGGTCGCATAAGCTGCAGGCCGGCGACGCTATAGTGAAACGCATCCGGGCAGAAGAAGTTCACGCCGAGGCAGGCGAGCCTGTCCACATCGCGTTTCATGCGGTCCATCGAGCACGACCAATCCGACGCGTACGGCGCGCGCGCAAGCGCGCGAATCCGACCCTGAGCGTGTACTGCCGAAGTGCGAAGCTTGATGTCGAGCAGGGGAGGGAGCCCGGGGATCGGCGGCGGCTCATCATATTGGTAGATGCGCAGCCCGAGCCGTTCCGCAGCCTCGCATGCGCGCTGTGTCAGGCGAAGCAGCTCCTCGCCCGCGTCGGATACTGGCCCTGCGAATCGGCCGTCGATTATGAACCCGCCCAGCCCCTTAGCGTGCATCTCGCGAACCTGACGATCGATCTCGATTGGGTCCGGTATCTCGTTCCACGCCCAAAAGGGAGCAAGACGATATTGCGAGGGTGGGTTTGCGAACTGGTCCAGCATGCGTATTCTCTTCAGTACTGCGCTATGGTATATGTTCCACATCGGCAGGAATACATCCTGATGTGCGGGAACAATTCCCTGATGAGAAACTGGATACTCCTGATCCTGATCGCTGCCGCGCTTCTCGCGCAGGGCTGTTCCGAGTTCGAGCCGAGGCACGGCACAAAGGTCACCTTCGCTTTCGACACCGGCAAACCAGTCAAGCGAGACCAGCTTGCCGCCATATCGAGATACCTGATCGCAAAGGGCCGGATGCTGCTGGGCGTGCGTGGGCCGCGAGTGGACGACTACTCCGAGCACACACTGGTGCTGCTTCTGCCGGGCAAGAAGGTGCCGAAATCCGACGTCGAGAAGCTGATCCACCCTCACAGCATCGAGCTGTATCACCTGGCGAGCGTGGCCACCAAGGCCCATCCAAACCGTCCGTGGAAGGTGAAGATCCCTGGCAAGCCGGGCGAGGCCTACCTCTTCGCGGGGCCGGGTGCGCAGTTGATCAATAGCATCAAGGAGCCCGAGGCCTTACGACGCGAGGTTCTGGGCAGCGCCAAGCCCGTGCTGACCGGCCGCGACATTCTGCCGACGGCGTCGCTCAAACAGATCCGCGATGGCTGGGGAGTGCTCGTACACTTCGACAAGCAGGGCGCTGAGGCGTTCTTTGCCTTTACGAAGGCCAATCCCGGGGAGTACCTTGCCGTGTTTTACAACGGCCGGCTCGTGTCGGCGCCGATCATCAAGCAGTCAATACCGGGTGGGCGTGCGCTCATCACCGGTTTTGCCAAGCAAGAACAGGCGCAAGCTCTGGTATCTGAGCTCAACGCCGGCCAGATCCCGCTCAAGATCAAGATCACGAAAGTGGAGTACTACTAAGCCAGACGCGGAGCGCCCCGCTAGCAGCCTGCGGACAAAGCCGCAGTCGGTTGTAAGAGCCGTCTCCAGACGGCGATCTGCGAGCGTGACGCCAGTGGATTCGGGGTCTGGCTCTCGCGATCGCTTCGCGACGCTGTCGCCCGAGGGGAGACCCCT
>Ga0078972_1003448_pt1 | contig 47372 bp, 63 predicted proteins | sample YelNatPaOPGAMG01_FD_67568 | JGI IMG/M metagenome (GOLD analysis project Ga0078972, IMG submission 67568) | Hot spring thermophilic microbial communities from Obsidian Pool, Yellowstone National Park, USA - OP-RAMG-01 (SPADES assembly) (version 2) | ecosystem: Environmental > Aquatic > Thermal... | reverse complement strand
AGAAGAAAGTTCTACCTTTACTTAAAAGAATCAGAATTTAGGTTCAACAATCGAGGTCAAAATCTCACCGAATTATTAACTAAAGTCCTCAAGAAGGCTAAAATCTTCTAGGCAAGACCCTTTTAGAAATTTTCCACTATTACCCTTACGTTGTCCTGGTCTTCCATCGCTGCCAGAGCATCAATACTGGGCTAGCAATGAAGATCGATGAATAAGTACCGGCGATAATCCCAATAAACAAGGCGAATACAAACCAGCGGATGGTGTCGCCGCCGAACAAAAGCATAGCCAAAAGCACAAATAATACAGTCAGGCTAGTATTGAGCGAGCGGACGAGGGTCTGGCTGATGCTATGGTTGACCACAAATTCGATGCTTTCCCCGGCATAGACCTTTAGGTTTTCTCTGATCCGATCAAAGACTACTATGGTGTCGTGGACAGAGAATCCTAAGACCGTCAGCATTGCGGTAATAAACATACTGTCTATCTCCACGCCCTTAAAATGTCCTAAAAGCGAAAATACACCCAGCATGAATAACAGATCGTGCAACAGAGCAATAACCGCTGCCCAGCCGAATCTCCAGGAAGTCACCGGTTTTGCGACCTTGCGGAACGCGTAAGCGATATAGATGATAATGCCAAGTGAAACGAGCAGCAGCTGATAAACCGCGTTTTTCTTCAATTCCTGCCCGATCACTGGTCCTATGGAATCAAGCTTGATTTCCTTGAAGTCGCCTGCCTGGGTCTTTATGTCAGACAAGACCGCGTCGTGTTTTTCCTTATCTAAGTTTTCAGTTTTGATAATTAGGGTGTTGTCGTTGGCTTGCTGCAACTGATAGTTGCCGATTTCGGATTTGTCCAGCGCTTCTCTAACCCTACCCAAGTCATAATTATCGTTGAACTGCAATTCCACCATGGTACCGCCTTTGAAATCAATGCCTAGCTTTAAGCCAAAAGTGGCTAGGGAAATTATGCCAAACAGTAATATCACCCCGGAAACTACGAACCATAATTTATAATATTTTAGGATATTTATCATAGTTGTCAGTTATATAAATTATGTTCGATTAAGTCGTTGCTGGTTCCTGGACGACGGCTGGCTCCTTGGGCTTGGTCTTGGACACGCCAAACAGCCAAGGATGGGTCATGATGTTATTGCCCAGAAACAACCTCAAGAAGGTCCTGGTTACGGTTATTGCGGTAAACATTGAGATTAAAATACCTATCCCGAGCGTGACCGCGAAACCTTTGATGGATGGCGTCCCAAAAATATACAGGATAGCCGTTGTGATTAAGCTGGAAACGTTAGAGTCACGTATGGAAAGCCAGGCGCGGGCAAACCCGTCGTCTACGGCCTTATGAATGTCTTTGCCTGCCCTGATTTCTTCTTTCAATCTTTCGAATATCAGGATATTAGCGTCAACTGCCATGCCGATAGACAGGATAAATCCAGCGATGCCTGCTAAAGTTAAGGTCACCGGCGACAGACCTTTGAGCAAGAGTAGAACAATGTAGCTGATAAATGCCAAAATACCAAACCACGCGTTCACGGTCAACCCGAGGAAGAAGAACAATCCGACCAGAACGACCGCCACGAACGAGATGCCGATCTTAAAGATCGCCAGGGACACCAGCGCATAGACCAATAAGGCGCAGACCGCAAGTAATCCTGGAAAACGGTAATAAGAGATCATAAAGACAGCAATAAGCAGCAGTCCGATTATTCCGGCAAGCACAGATTTCTGGACCGATTCCTGGCCGAGCGTAGCTCCGACGTTTTGTTGGGAAATAAGCTTAATTGGCACCGGTAGCGCGCCGCTGTTAAGGCGGGTAGCCAATTCTTTCGCGGTTTGAATCGTAAAATTACCTTCTATTATTGCGCTGCCGTTAGTGATGGCCGATTGTACGACCGGCGCGGACAATATCTGCCCATCCAGGAAGATAGCGATCTGCTTGCCAATATTTGCCGAGGTTATCTCGCCAAAAAGCTTCTTGCCCTCATCGTTGAAATCCAATCTTACTACGACTGTATTGTTCAATCCCCCACTCTGTTGGTAGTCAACAGTGGCTTTTTTGAGCTGTTTGCCGGACAGGCCAGTACTGACCCACGCGTCATTCGCATCTATCTGAACCTGTCCGTTCTCGTCTGGGGTCATTTCAGTGGCCTGCGGGTTTTCCGTTTTGAACTCCAGATATGGCGTCTGGCCGATTTGCTTAATAGCCTCGTTAATGTCTTTGATTCCGGGCAGTTCAACGATTATCCGGTCCTGCCCTGTAACCTGGACAACAGGCTCAGCCACGCCAAAACTATTCACACGCCGCTCAATGGTATTACGAATGGCGTTTAAAGCATCAGCCTGGTCTTCTGGTTTAATATCTTTGAAATCCGCCTGGTAGACCAAATGGCTTCCGCCCTGCAGGTCTAGCCCCAGATGGATGCCATATTTTTGGGTGAACGGGATTTTTATCTTGCTCAAATCGACTTTTCCGCCTTGGGGAAGATCTATCCACAGGGCGCCCGCGGCGAGAAGCAAGATCGCCGCTATGGAAGCAAATAACCTTATTTTAGGTTTCATTGTTAAATATGTTACAACGCATTAAAAAATTAACCGCAAACGGTCATATGTAATTATACCAGACTTTACGGTTTTGACAATACTATAAAAACCGCTTGATTTCGGCCACGATCTTTTCCAGGGCAGTGCCATAATCATACACTGGCAAACCATTTTTTGTAAGACTCTTAGTATCCAAAACAATGTCTTGCTCGTAACGCGGCTTGTTTACCGCCTCCGCCTTGAGGCCGAATTGTCCCAGAATGTCCTGGCATATCTCAAACCTAGTCTTTATCTCAGGGAGGATGGGATATACCGGTTCGCTGTCCTTAAATCCGCGTTCCAACCAAATCTTGATAATTTCGCAGACATGATCGCCCCAGCTTGGCTGGAATTTCCACTTGTTGTCTTCCGCAATAAACCCTCTGGTCTTAATAGCATACAAGATACGGTTGAAGGTCAGGTCAGCTTCCTGGTTCGGGCTTAATCCGATTATAACACTAGGTCTTAAGATAAGATAATCTTTAGACAGCGCTTTGACTATCTTTTCGCCCTCCAATTTGCTGCGGCCATATGGTACGTTATGCAGCGCTCCTATAGTAGACAAAAAAATCATTTTGGCTCCAGTTTTTGCTGCGGCTTCGGCTACGTTCCTCGTTCCCTGGATATTTACCTTTTTTAGGAGAGACAAATCAAAGCTGTCTTCACCGTGTGCCACAGCCGCGGCATGGATGACCACATCCGGCGCGCAATCCGTAATGATCCGTTCGGTCTGTTTACGATCGGATATATCCAATTCTCGCAGGGCGGCATTGGAATTCGGCCCAAAATAACCGCCCACGACCCCATATCCGTATTCGGTCAAATACTCAAAAATCTTCGCTCCCAAGTATCCGTTCGCCCCTGTCACAAAAATTTTCATTTGCTAAATTTTAATGTTTGATTAAGGGATTCTTTTGTCCAGCCACTTGCCGATATGCCCGCGATCGCGCAACAGCCATAACGCGTTAGCGCGGATTCTTTCCGCCACCTGCTCCACAGTCCGGTCTAGTCCCGGTTTCGGATGCGTCCTAAAGAACTTTTCGAATTCTTCGGCCCTCTCACCAGATGCGAATTGGCTCGCCGGCTTGATAGCTTTGCCGAGCAGGTTAAATGAACCATGAAATATTTTCAAAAGCGCTTTCCAATTTTTCCGGACGAAATCCCAGGCCAATTCTTTGCCGTTGCTGTTACTCCAGACGGAATGGAGGAGGAACGGCTTGTCCTGAGGCCGCACTTTGTCGGATAGCATGAATTCCAAGGTTTCTGTCAGCAATTCCGTGTTGCGGAACTGTCCTAACGCGCGCGCCAGGCGGTTTTTTTCCTCCTGCATTTGTTCTTTATCGAAGCGCTTCATGAAAGTCCGGTATTCCTTTGCCTCCCCATTTTCTGCGACAAGTCCGTAAACCACACCGCGGAGGTCAGCCGGGACTTGGCCCTTGGCAAACATCGTTTTGGCTTTGTTGATGATGTCGCGGTTTCCGTAATGGCCGGCATGCAGCAGGAGCAGACTCCGGAGGAGTCCTTGCGTATGCGTTTCCCCGGGCTTCCTGTCCCAACCTATCCTTTCCGCGGTCGGCGACAGCAGCCGCTCGCAGAACACGAAAAACTTGTCGCTGTATTTTTCGCCTCTAATCAGGTTGGCCACGCCGTTTAGGACGGAAACGACTTCCGTCCAGACCGTAAAATCATCCTCTACTGAATATTGTTCGACTAGGGCCAGAGTTTCGTGAGTGGGCAAATGACCGGCTTGGGATAGGGCGAAAGTATCGCGGATAACACCCAAACGGTCCAGCGCGCTAAGTTTCTTTTCGCGGATTGGTCGGTGCAGCGCTTCCAGAATTTCAGGAGGATAAGCGATACGGCAAAATGACGTCTCGCCGGCATTAAGCTTTATCCAATCCGCATTTTTCGGCACGGACAGGACCGTTTCCCTGCCTTCCATCATGCTGACCTTCGGTTTCGGATTTTTATCGCTAATGAGGCTGATTGGTGTTTGCCAAACGGCCTGTTCCCATTCTTTTTGCCGAGACAATTCACTTATGAAGAATCTTTGTTGAATCAATTCCAGCTTATTTGCGGATTTGATAGTTTTGATGAGCGGATAACCGGGCTGTTTTATCCAGCCTGACATTATTTTCCCTACCGGTTTTCCCGAGGCTTTTTCCAGCGCTTTCCACAGGTCTTCCGTTGACGCATTCGCGTAAGAATGTTTTTTAAGATAGTGTTTCAAACCTTCGCGAAAATCTTTTTGCCCGAGATAGCCAGCAAGCATGCGGATAACGCACGCGCCCTTGCTGTAACTAACCTCGTCGAATATCTCGTTTATCTCGTTAGGGTGACCGACCTCTATCTCTATCGGGTGGGTGTTCTTTAAGCCGTCCAGGTTCAAAGCCACGCCCTGGTCGTTATAGCCGAACTGGGTCCAGATATCCCACTCGGGAAATATATGGTCCACGGCAAGATATTCCATATACGTGGCAAAGCCTTCGTTGAGCCACAGGTGCGTCCACCATTCCATGGTCACGAGGTTGCCGAACCATTGATGCGCCAACTCGTGCGCAATAACCAGGGCAACCCATTGTTTGTTGGATGACGATGAATGTTCTGGATCGACTAAGAGTGCGGTTTCACGATAAGTTACGGCCCCCCAGTTTTCCATGGCTCCATGAGCAAAATCGGGGATAGCAATAAGATCCATCACCGGAAGCGGATAAGGGATGCCGAAATAATCGTTATAGAATTCCAAGGACTTAATAGCGCATTGCAAGGCAAATTCAGCCTGGTGTTTTTTACCTGGCGTAACGAATACGCGGACCAGTACGTTGTCCTTGGTCCGGCCTTCTATCCATTCGAATTCCCCAACAATAAAAGCCAGCAGATATGTAGACATCTTGGGTGTCGGCGCGAATTTCACGATCTTGTATCCGCTGTCATGCTCCGCGATATCCGTCTCTAACGTGTTGGAGATGGCGACAAGCCCTTTTGGCACCATTAAAGTCACGTCAAACACCGCCTTGGCCGCGGGCTCGTCAACGCATGGGAATGCCTGGCGCGCGTCCGTGGCCTCGAATTGCGTAGTAGCCAGATGCTTTTCCTTGCCTTTATGGAAATATTTGCTGCGGTAGAATCCGCGCAATTTGTCGTTCAATACGCCCTTGAATTTTATCTCCAACTCGCCTTTCCCTTTTGGCAATGTCTTTCCGAAACTAAATGTCACTGTTTCCGCTTTCTTGTCGTATTTGATCTGCTTTACTTTATACTTGCTACTTAATGCCTGATATCCTGCTTTTAAGATCTTCAGCTCTTTTGCATGTAGGATAATCTCTGTTACGGGCTTATCTATACTCAAATATACTGTCTCTTCGCCTTCAAACTTAAAACCCTTCAAGTCGGGTTTAAGCATCAGACGATAGCGTTCAGGTTTTACGTGCGCCGGCAATCTCACTCGTGTTTTTTTCATCATATCTCTTTTCTACTGATATCCGCGTATCAGTGATTTTAATTTTAAAAAATCCCTAATCAAAGCGGGCTTGATCTTCGGGTTATGGAGCGGGGCGGCAGGATGATAGGTTATAAAATACACCACTCCGTCTCTCTTGATTATTTTACCATGAATTTTCGCTATCGGGAACTTTTTTCGCAGCATTGCCTGACTGGCGACGTTGCCGAGCAGAACCACGACTTTGGGCCTAATGACATCAAGCTGCTCAAAGAGATGCTTTCTCCCATGCTCTATATCCATTGCCGTAGGAGTTATGTATTTCGGCAGATATTTCACGGGGCTGGTAATGTAAACCTCTTCATCCTTCAGTCCTGCTTTCTTGATGAGCGAGCGCAGGACCTTTCCGGCCCGGCCAATAAACGGCCGCCCTGTTTCCGCTTCTAACTTGCCTGGCGCTTCGCCTAAAAAAACAACATCCGCGTCTGGGTTGCCTTCCCCAGGCACGGCTTTGCCGACTTTCCCCCGCTTGCAGACCCGGCAACCCTCTATCTCTCTTGCTATCCTATCTAACACCCTCTGTTTTTGCTGGTTGACCGATTTTCGCATACATTGACTTTATTTGACGCTAAAAATTACTTATTTCGCTTAGGACAATATCCCGGACGGTTTTGTCGAACAATATCCTATGATGACCATAGACACCGGTCTGGATGTTTTTCGCGCCAGGCAGGATACAACTAGATAACGGCCAGACATGATTATCGAACTTACAATATATGGATGTAATTTTACCGTTATTTTGTCTGCTCGCTGACAATTTGGCGATCATCGGGCTGGACGGCGTCAGTTCAGCGTGGCTTTTGGTGGGCAGATATACCGCCGCCCTGCTTCCCTGGAATGGACACGCGATAGCGATAAGTTTCTTGATCTTAACGCTTCCGTCTTCGTTGTCCAGGATGCATTTTCCGACAAGTCCTCCTTTACTGTGCCCGATGATGATGATGTTTTGCAGGCCCTTCTCAGCGATGAACTTCCGTACTATCCCGGCCATGGCCGGAATTGGTCCTGAATTACGGCCAAGCTGGGGCAATAGATAGACCGGATACCCGTTCTTGGACAGATGCTCCGCCAGGGACCTCATGGAATTCCATCGGTTATACAGCCCCTGGATCATTAATATCGGGACCTTGCCGTTATCCGTCTTCAAAGGAACGGGCGGCCGTCTTATGAATAACGAATCCACGAACGTGCGTAAAACGTACGCGTAATCCACGAGCCAATAACAAATTTCTTTAAATGACATTCTGTTTGATTAGATATTCCTTAAATTTCTTTATCGCTACCCCTCTCGGGCTTGAAGCGAATTGTCCCTCGGCTTTCATTTCCGACAAGGTCTGTGCCTGTCCTTCCGGCACGAATATCGGATCATATCCGAATTTATATTCCCCTTTTGGTTGGACGATCTGCCCTTCCAGGGATCCGTCAAAAAAAATCACGTCACCATCGCTCTTGGCGTAACCGATATAAGTGGTAGCCCTGGCTTTGCAGTCCCCCATCTTGGCGCAAAAATCATATATCCCTTGCGCGCCGATGGTGTCATTGAACCACTTAATTAGCGGTCCGGGCAATTTGTATTTAAAGCAGCTTAAAAAAAGCGAACTGTCATCCACGATGAATTCGCCTTTGTGATGCTTTAAGGCTTCCTGCAGTTTATGCTCTATTATCTTGCGTGAATCTATTTCCTGAATCTCGTGCAGGTCTATATCTATCTGCTCTATCTTTATCGGCTCAAGCACCTCCTGCACCTCCTCAAATTTTGTCTTATTTCCGGTGATGAATTTTATTGACATAGATCAGCTTTCTTTGAATTCACAATAAGTTTTTCTTCTTTAATGAAGATCGCGCCCACGCCAAGCCTGGAAAATTACCTTTGTAATTTTCCATGACAATCATAATATTTTTTACCGCTCCCGCAGAGACATAATGGATTGGACTCAAAAAAATTTTTCACCGGCAGGAATAGCGGCTTAGGAATTTTATCTAAGTCGAACCAGCCGACCTCCGTGCATTTGTGCGGTTCCATTATTTTTTGCTCGCCGCCGTACCCTTTGGCCTTGAAAGCAAGGTTGACATAATGTTTACCCTCTTCCTTAAATATGTCGTTCGTCACGCCCCATAACTCTATATCAGCAATGTCCAAATCGCATTCCTCCTTAACCTCGCGCTTTGCCGATTCCAAAAAACTTTCCCCATATTCAATATGACCTCCGGGCGGATTCCAAGTCCCAGGATCATGCGAACCTTGCCGCTTCATCATGAAGAGCTGGCCTTTGTCATTCAAAATGTAAACCCCGAAAGCCGCTTTCGGCCTAAGCTCTTTGTTAAATTCCATATTTATTTCAATCCGTAAATATTTTTTAATACCTCTTTCCTTAAATAAAGCTTATTTGTCTCCGCAATGTCGCCGTGGAAGCTCGTTCTCATTGCCTTGGACAACAGATTCTTGATTGTCTCGTTTTCCGAATACAGGTATGTTTTACCTTCCTCTATGCTCGGGCAAACGAAAAACCAATTTTCACTGTCAAAACTCTCCAAAGCGTTTTTGACATCCTTTCTGTTGTTTTCCATAAATAACCGAGCATCCCAAAATTCTAATTGTCCCGCGACAACATCCATTTTAAGGTTCGGGATATGCTGCACTTTTGTGTCCCTGATTACCGCGTCCATCACGTCTTCTAATATCTTGTCTTCCTGCTCCTCAAAATACTGCCTTATCCAGCCTTCCTCCATACCTATCTTGGGTTCCAATTCTTTGAACGCGGCAATGTCCTTGAGCTTCGTCACGTTTGCCTTAAAATCCAAGGTGTTAGATACTATTGCGGCCGCCAGTAGGCACGCGTCAACGGTCTTGATTTTATCCTTTAGTCCGGTTTTCCGGTATTGTTCCCAGATTAAGGTTGCGCAGGAACCGACCGGTTCAATTATGGACTCTTTACTAAGCCGCTCCTCCCAAAATTTTTCAAACCCGTAATGATTGTCCAATATTCTAATTATCCGATTTTGGTTGACGAATGTCGGAAAATGCGAGGCTTCGGAAATATTCACAAGCACGAAGTCATTGTTTAAGTCGTGGAAATTGTTGGCGTAATCCAGGCCCCAATACCTAACTGTCTTGGTCACACTGTGATTAAGCGGCCCGACCAGGACAGCCAAAGCTTTCTTGCCCTGCAATTTGAGCAAGTCAGCATAGGCAATGGCTGACGCCAAGCCGTCAATATCTGTATATTTGATTCCCGAAGTGACGACTATCATAGCTTTTTGCCTTAATTATAGCATATTTAAAGGGCCAATCCGCGGTTGGCCCTTTAAACTATTGGTTTTCTTCGGTTTTTTGTGCTTCTTCCGTATGCTCGTGCTCATGATGTTCGTGTCCTTCGTGGCTGTGGTCGTGTTCCTTGTGCTTCTCTTTTTCCAGCTTACCTATCTCTTCGTTCAGCTTTACGCTGTATTCCTTAATCTTGTCGTTCTCGTTGATCAACATTTCAGCCAGTCGTTCCGGCTTAATCCCGGCATTCATCGCCAGAGAGATGAGCAACGCGGAGTTGGTGAACAACGAGCGGTCAATGCTCTGAAGCTGCATATACAACTCGTAGATCATTTTTTCGTTCTTGGTCGGCTCTTTCTTTTTATAGTCGTTGGACATGTTGGATTGTAGATAATAATTTAGTATTAAAGATTAAATAACTTGGCGGCGCCGGTCACCCCCCCACCTTTTCTTCGCGTTTAATGCCGGTGCCTTTCATCATATTCATCTGATGCTCGGGAGTATTCAGCAGGCCGCATTTTTTCCACTTGGCCACAATACCGCAGTAAGGCGGGCCGTTCCTAGCGTTTTAGTAAGCAAATAGCAGCCCAATGAGAGCGCTATATGGAGATTTTTATTTATAAGCTGTAAAAGTGCATTAAAAAACTGCCCCGAAGGGTCTAAACCCCCTTAGCTTTTTTCGAGGCAGTTTTGTCTTTATTCCATCGAGCCGAGCTCGCCTTTTTTGCGATGGCGACGCGGTCCTTCTTGCTGCGGGTCTTGGCCGCGGCCTTTCCGCCCTTTGCTCCCCAGTTCCGGAAGTCGTCAATCGTGAAGATTTTTTTTGTTTGATTTGTCATATCCACAGGATAGCTCACCCCCTAAGCTTTGTCAAATGTTTCCATTTTTTTGAAATTTTTGTATCTCTCATGGAGCTCTTTATTGGTCATCATTGTATAGATATAGGAACTCTCGAGGGAGGAATGGCCGAGGATATTGCTGATGTCTGAATTGGTCCCGCCCTTCTTGATAATGTCGTGGCCCATGTGATGCCGGAAGCTATGAGCATTCAGGATCGGAATGCCGGCGGTATTGCTCGCCCGGCGCAGCATCTCCCCGATCCCTTTCACGTTGATCCGGAGGCCACTTCGTCCCGCGCCCAAAGAAAAGAATAAAACGTCTTTCTCTTTTGGAACGACTTTTTGCTTCGGCCTGGTCTGCAACCTTTCCCGGACCCACAGCCAGCGCTTGAGATTTTCGTTTGTTGGCGGCGTCCAAAAGATCTCCCGAAACGGCCGGCGCCATTTCGCCTTCTCCGTTCGGATCACGGCCTTCATCTCATGGAGGTCCAGATCCGAGACGTTCAGCGAGCAGATCTCTCCGTTACGCGCGCCGGTGTCCCAAAGCATATTGACGATCGCCAGGTTGCGGACGTTGCGCGAATTGTCATCACGCGGGATGGCCGAGACGAGCTTCTGATAATTTTCTTCGTCGGCCACCCTGGGGAGCTGATACTGTTTTCTCGGGCGCGGGATCAGCTCCGGATCCATGACCACATAGCCGCGACGCCGGCAATACGAAAAGAAGATCCGAAAAGCCGCGCATTTGCGGACGAAGGTATTTTCATCCCATCCGAACGCCCTCATCTCCTTCAAGTGATTTAATATATCCTCGAGACTGACCGCCTCGATCTCGGGATTATGGAGGTAGAGGCAGAGCATCCGCAGATCTATCTCGTAACCTTTGATCGTGGTCAGCTTCGAATTGAACATCCTCCAACTGGAAAACTCCTTAATGGTTTCGAAAAGTGTCATAACACAAAATCCCCGCGACGCTAATCAACGGGGAATTTTGTGCGTTCCTTCAATTTTCGGCCTTTCGGCCGATTGGCGAAGGGCGTAGAAGTCCGATCGGACTTATAAAGCAGCGAAGGCTTTACGTCCTTAGTATAGCACAAAAACCGCTGTTAGCGTCATCCGCCGGATGGCGGACGAACCCCGAAGGGTCAACGATTAATTGATAAGTCTTTTGGTTTTTGTGTTATTGTTTTACGACCCACTCCTTCGCGGTCCATCCGCTCGTTCCGATTTTATCGTTATCGACGTTCCTGACTCCCGCGGTGATTCGGACGCGCCTGACTCCGAAGGCGCTATCGATCACCTTGACCCGGCTGCCGTTGCTCACGCAAAACGCTCCGGGGAGATCAAAAAGTCCGAGGGTATCTTTGGCAAGCAGCGCCTTCGATACCTGTTCGAACTCCTCTTTCGTAGATCCGAGACAGATAACTTGCTCCGGATCGCTTATGCCTGGCAGTCGCAGAAAAGCATCGTCGCCGATCTGGACCTGGTCATCTTCTGCTGCCGGCGCCTTTTGCTCCGCTGCCGGCTTCGTGTCTTCTTGCTTCGTCTGGTTTTCAGCGACGGTCTTCGCCGGTTGAGCCGGCCTGGATCCGGAAGTGAGTCCGAACAAAACAAAAAAGACAAACGTCAGCGCGCCAAAAGCTCCCGCAACTTTGCCGCGCGTTGCATTTCCTTTAAACCAGCGATCAAAAAGATGCGGTTTAGCAATCCCGATTATGATCCCAAGTATTGAGACCATAAAAAGGATAAAAAATGTGTCAGCCATTTTTTAATAATTAATGCTAATTCATGAGCTTATTCTACACCTGCCCGGGGGATTGTGCAAATTATCGCCATCCAAAAACTCCAATAAATCGCACTCCCCTCCCCTATCCGTAGGGGGTAAGGATACAGAAAAGCCAATAAAACCGACATCCCCCGCGGTAGGGGATAGGGGGTAAGCATAGCCTAAGATATATATTTTTTGATATAAAAAATAATAAGAAAAAAGCTTCCGATAAATGGCTAAATTTCGGAAGCTCTTTTCCATTTTTTTTGTTTGTTTTTTATTTCGGCCGGCTGCACGGGAATCGAACCCGCATCGAGCCCGGGAGTGAACTGACTCAACCTCGCCAGAGGCAGCCGATGAGCCGAAGTTTAGGGAGAGCAGCGCGTCGGCTGCTCCCCCTCCTTGCCTTAGTTGATGAAGACCTTTCCTTTCGTGGCGCCCGCAGCGCCCAGGCGTTTGACCAGGCAGCTCGAATGAGCGACCTTGCCATCTTCCAGGTTGCGGCGATCCGGATCGAACGGCGCGACCGTGATATGGCAGACCTCGCAATGGCCCGGAGACTTAATGGAGATCTGCGACGGCGAATCGGAAACGAGTCTCATGTGATTTCCTCCCCTTGATTGAGATGACCCGCTCGAGAAGTGCGACGACTTCCTCGATAGTGCGCTCGCCGAAAAGTTTATGCCAGACGTCATGACGGTCCCGGTAGATCCGGAGGATGTTGCTCTCCGAACTGTTGACCGGAAGGCCCTGGCGTCGGAATCGAATTTTCGGCGTGAGGTGATGCCGGGTCAGTTGCCGAGGGGAGTTCTTCTTCTCCCGCCGGCGCATCCCCTCTTGATCGTGATCGAATCGCGTGGCTTGCCAGCTCATAATAACCTCCACCTCGGACAAGATCCCGAACAAAAATCTCCACCGGACACGAAGGTCCGGAGGAGATCTTTTTTCAGGCGGTTGAGTTTTGGTTTTGGCGAGTCATAGATTCTCGACTTCTGCTTTGATTGTTTTGACTTTGGCTTCCCATCCCGGACAGATCCGGCCGGGATAGTCGGCGTTCACGCAATAGCGTCCGCGCCAGGCTTCCAGAGTTGATCCCCATCTGGCCGCGTAGCCTTCAAATTTGGCTTCCGCTGCGGCAATAGCTTGTTCAGCCGAGGCAAAGGCCATCCATCCGCCGCCGGCAGCCCTAAAGCCCCAATAATTCCAATTCGGAGCCTTCGTGCAGTTGTATTGTTCGATCGCGCAGATCCCAATGATCAGCCCCGCGTAATCCGAGGCCGCGATCTGCTCGGCGTATGGCGCGAGCGGAGAGCCGGTGATGCCTGGCCCTTTGAGCCCTTGCAGATAGATCCGGAGTTTTTCCGGGTCGATTTGTGAATGAGTTTTGAGATCCGTCGCAGAATGCGCGCTCTGATTCTTTTGAACTCCGCCGGCGACGGCAGCGGCGGCGAGCTGTGTTTCAGATCCTTGAGGATCCTGATGAGCTGTTTGGTTGTCAGAGGCGTTTTCATGGCTTTCGATTTTGATCTCCTCCTCGGCTGCCGGCAGCCGGGAGTCGGCTGCGGTCCGGGCGGTGAAGAATAAAAAGATCAGACAGAGGGAGAGGAGGAGGATAATGCGTAAGACTTTTATAAGATCCTCGCTTGATCAGCTTCGCCGATCCCCTCCTTTCCCTCCGTGCCGGCTAACTGATTGAATGATCAAATTTACTTCGTGCCAAGATACGAGGCGGCGGTGATCACGCCGGAAGCATTCAGGCCGATCAGCATCCCGATAAACCAGGACACATTCCCGGCGTACGGCGCCAGGATCGCGCCGGCAATGCCGGCGACCAGGATCTTGACCGCGTTCTTCCATTCGCGCTCGACGAGGCTCATGGCAAATTTTACAAAACCGATCACGGCAAACGTCAGCATGGCCACGGCCACCGGATCAATGTTTGCTAAAAATTCCATAAAAGATTTTCCTTTCTTGATTTTATTTTTTAGATCCGACCTTTAGGATTCGGATTTTTCAATGAGGCTGATCTTGCCGGCTAGTTCCGGGAAAGCTGTCTCCGCGAGCGAGGCGTGGTCGACTCTGATGTCGACCGGCAGCGCTGCGGTCCCGCGGCTGACGACTAAGGCGAAGGGATAAAACTTCCATCCGCCCATGCCGTCCGGCTCGCACGTTTTCACGCCGTACTCCTGGCCGATCTTTTGGTACTGCTCCGGGGAATCAGCGAAGCCGCCGGAGAAGAAGCGGCCGGAGACGTCTGCGACGCCGGCCTTCTTGTCGATGATAATGGTCTGGTACATTTGAGATCCTTTTTTTTGGAAGTATGGACTCGGGTCGACGTAGTCGAAGAAGCCCGGGTTTTTAACTCCATTAATTCTGATGCCGAAGTGAAGATGCTCGCCGTCCGGTCCGGCCGGAATGACGTGGCCGGTATATCCGGAGTAACCGATGAGCTGACCCTTTGCGACCGGCTGCGGAGATCCTTCCGGACCGCCGGCGTCCGAGACCGCAAAGGAGGAGAGATGGCCGCAGATGCTCGTACCCCAGGCGTGCGAGATGACGACCGCGTTGCCGTAGTCGCCTTTTGCTCCGGTAAAGACCACGGAGCCGGCGTCGCACGCGTAGATCGGCGCGGCCTTCTTTGCCCGGAAGTCGATTCCGTTGTGTCCGTTCATGCCGTATTTCTGATAAATCGAGGGATTCTCGCCGAAGCCCTGCGTAATGAATGGCGCGTCCACCGGATAAGCCAGAGCCACGGGCGCTCCTTTTGTGGCGGCCGCGTTGACGGTGTCTAAGATGGACCAGGCTTCAATGAAGGGATTATTACTCGGCCGCTCGTAGTTGTACGAAACGAAGCCGAAGCCGTGATCGCCCCAGGCTTCGCCCCAGGAGTTTTTTATTTCCAGAGCGCCGATGTTGTTCTTGTCGTCGTCCCATCCGATGCAGAGTACCTCATGGCTGCCGCGGTAAGAGGCGGAGCTGATTTTCGGGCCGATCCATCCGTCGCTGCCGGCCGCGTCGAAGGTGTCGAACACGTTGACCGTGAGCAAGACCGGGCCGAACTGATAGATCGCCTGTTTGATGTCTTCGATCGTAGTGCAGCGGGCATATCCGGCCATGATCGCGAACTCGATCGCGCTTTCGAGCAATTTCGAATCGTCCGGGACCTTGATGAAGGAGGCATGATCGTCCGGGGATGGATAAGTCGGAAACTCGCTCTCCGGCCGCGTGCCGAGGCCGGCCATGACTTTCAGCATGGTCCGCGGCATGGTCCCTTCTTGCCCGGGGATGCCGTCGTACTGTTTAGCGAACGCGTAAAGCAGCCGGCCGGAGAGTCCGATCGGCGTGCCTTGTTTGTTGGCGAGCCATTCCAGGAAGGCTTTACCCGTAGCGCCGACGCACATTCCGAACTTCTGAACAAAGACCGGCGACTGCTCGCCGCGGCGGGAAAACTTCCGCGGCAGATCTGACGCTTTGGCTGCGACCGAAGCGAAGATGAGATCGCGCGGATCGTCCTTTGATTTGTGTGCTCCGGTAGGATTTGGCATTTTTTTATTTCCCCATGATGTGATAAATCATCAGGCCAATAACGAACAAATTTAGCGCAATGTAGAGACCGACTTCCAGGCGGAGATTTGCCCGGCCTTTTTCCAGTTTGTCGATTCGCTTTTCATGGTCAGCGATCGTCTGACTCGTCCCGTCTTTTAGATCCTTAATGTCGGCAATAGCCCGATCGAGCTTTGTCTCGATCGTTCCTTTAAACTCCCGAAACTCGAGGAAGAAATTAAGTAGCTCGTTTTCTTTCCCTTCTGGCATAATTTTTTGTCTCCTATTTTTATAGTTTGAGCTTGGCCTGTTTAGCCAGCTCGAAGACGATCTCCCTGACTTCGTCATCGGTCAGGTCAGCCGCTCTCTTTTTATTTTTTAATTTTCTTCGTAAAGATTTTTCTCCATCCGTCTCGACCTGTTCGATCGCTCCGGAGCGATGGAAGATTTTGTCTGGCATGGCAATTTGATTAAGTGTTCAATGAGACGCCGAGGCGTTTGGCGTAAGGCGCGAGCGAAGTGTCTTTTCTGGTGAGCTCGATCAGGGCAGCGACGTCGACGTTCGGCGTGCCTGGCTGATAGCTGTATTCGTCTTCCGTGTAGATGACCGGCCCGTAAATGGAGAAGGAGAAGGCGAGATCCGTGTTCGCGTTGATCTGGTCCCAGGAGTTATTCGATTTCGTGTAGGCCGAGCCGTACGGGAAGAAGTCGACGGCCGTGCCGGAAGATTTGATCGTGTAGTAATTTGTTGCGTCGCGGTTGCCTGTCCTGCGGACGATGAAGTTCCAGCCGTTCGCCAGGGTCAATTCGTTAGGGAAGGCGAAGACCACGTCCTGCTCGGAAGTGAGCAGTCCCGCTCCCGCGACCGGATCGCTCGTCCCGATCAGGCTGCCGGCGCCGAGCGAGGTCCCGGAGTAGACGTCGACGACCAGGCTGTCGGCCGGATTTAAGACTTTCTTGATGTTTTTGAGTGTGATGGATTTGAGCTTAAATCCGTTATGCTGCAAGTTGACGATCTGCCCTTTTTGCTGATCGGTTTCGCCAGAGCCGGATGTGCCGCCCTGGATGTTCTGGCCCGTGGTGTCGTTTTCCTGTTTGAAGGGCGTGTCTTCGTAGAGCGTAACCAGGTTAGATCCGACGAAAGTCAGGTCCGCAAAGGCAAGCGTGCCGCCGGCTGCCACGATGGAGAGCTTTGGTTTTACATCCACGCGCTCGACGTAGCCGGCGGTCGTGTAGGAATTGGCCAGGGCGCCGGTGAAAGTCAGAGTCGTTACGCCGCCGCCAAAGCTCGCGGCCTGGCTCAAGGTCCGGCGCTCGCGGGCGGAGTTGCTGCCTGTGGAGATGTCGATGGTGTCTCCGCTGTTGAATTTGCCGGTAACGTCGCCGTTAATCTGGACGCTAGTGCTGCCGGCGTTGGCCGCAGCATTGAGATTGTACTTAACCGTCGGCAACCTCATCAGCCAGGCCCGGGCCGTGGCCATCGATTGATTGAACACGGTCCGAATCGATTGGTAAATGGAGCGCTTTTGCGTGCCGGTCATGCCGAGCCGCTTGTTGGAAGCGTCGATCGTTGCCGAGACCTTCTTGACCGTGCCGGCGGAAATGTTCGACGCCAGGGCATTCTGTAAAAAGAGAGTATTGCCGAGGGTGAGCTGAAAATTGCTAAAGTCAAAGGTCCAGATCCAGGAGGGATTATTGTTGGCGTTGAAATTGTCGTAGACCGTGATCTGAATTGTCGGATTCGAGGTCGTCGGCGTGAAAGTGGTGTTGAAGTTATGACTGCCGCCCTGACCTGGCGTCGTGTGAGTGGCGACCTGGACTCCGCCGATTTTAATCTCGATGGTGAAGTCATTGCCGAAACTGGCCGCGCCGCTCCATGCGACGGAGAGGGTCAGGGTGTGAGCCTGGCCGATCGTTAAGCCGCTCGTTGCTTTGGAGAGCGTGGCATTGCTCGGCCCCTGCGTGTTATCGGCCCAGGAGCTCCGGAGGCGCCGCTGCGTGTTGCCATTGACGAGGCCCTGATCTGACCAGAAGGCCGGTTTGACCGTGGAAAAGGTGAAGGAGGCCAGGTTTGCTTCGACGACGTTGCTCGCCTTGCCGGTGATGATATTGAGCTCGTTGTTCGTGTTATCGAAAATGTGAATCAGATCGCCGGCTGCGAAATACGCGAGCTCGGCGTTGGAGTTGAGGGTAAGCTGCGACTGGCCCGCGGTCCCGGTTGCGTTCGTGCCGCTGCCGGTCCCTATGTTGGCTTTTGACAGGTCAGAGAAGCCGTCGAAAAGCAGTCCGGAGAATGGTGTGTTCTTGCCGGAATAATAATTCTCTAAGAGCAGCTCAAGGATGTTATGCTCCGCTTTGTTGAGGCGGGAGTCTGCGGCGGGATTGAGCTCGTTGAGTTTGGCGGAAGTGATCTCCTCGCCCGGGATCCAGTTGTGCATAAAAATAAAGGGAGTTAATGGTTATCGTTTAACCGTTGGCGAAGGTGTCTTCGTAATCGAGCGTCAACGACTGGACGCCGGTCTTTGTAATGTCGAGCAGAGTCCGGTCCCAAAGAACCCCGGAATTTACTGTCGGACCGGCATTGATGAATAACCCCATTTCGTGATGCGTGCCGATGGCTTCAGCCAGGCCATAGAAGGCGGTATAGTACGCCTTATTATCTTCGTACGAACGGGATGAGAGGATGGCCCGGACCGTTTCCGTTTGGAGCTGCGTGTCCGAATCAGCCGGCGCATTCGTCCCGGATCCGAGCGCGTGGTAATTGACGCCGACTTCATCGACGCTCGCGATGTTGCCGGTCATGGCTTTGGCCAGCGCCTCGAAGCCGACCGTCGGAGTGATGTTTTCAAAAATTTGCTGCCGCTCTAAGACGCCGAGATCCTCTAAGATCTCAAAGCGCCGGCGCAGCGAGTAGCGGGCCAGGTCGAACAGCTCGCGCCAGTCGGCCCGCAGCGTTTCGAGTTTTTTCTGATCGATCCAGGAGGCCCATCCGATGCGCTTAATCGGCTTGACTTCCTGAATAATTTGTTCGATTGGGTTTTGCATATTTTTTTATCAAAAAAGTCTCACGATCGGAAAGCCCGTGAGCCTTTCGTTTCGTGAGACCTTAATCTCGATATTAAGTTATTTCAATTATAGCATTATTTTTTTTACGAAGCCAGGATGCAGCGGCGGTCCGTAAATGCCACGCGCCTCCGATCGTCGATATTCGGCGGCACGAACGGTCCGGCGACCCATGTCGGCGGGCTGTTTAGGTAGGACCGGACGTCCCGGGAGACTTCCACGGTCCGGCTGACGGCGACCGGCTCTCTGACGGTGATCGTGCGGCTGATTTGGATGGTCCGCTGCACGCGATCGGCCGTCTGGATGACCGCGTCCTTGTCGACCTCGATGCGCCGGCTCTTGATAATATCAGCGAGCAGATCGATCAGCTCGTACGTCTTGACCGAAACGATCGTCGCCTTCCAGAGAAACTTTGAAGGCGTGATCATGCGGCCGGAGAGCCTCTGGATGACGAACTGCTTGGAGGAGATGCCGCGGATCGGCGAGCTGATGGTGATCTTCTGGCCGGCAGCCAGGCCGGAATTGTAAGTCTGGAAGGATCCTTCGGAGGCCATCTGCGAGTAAGCGGTGATCTCCGCGCCGGCGCGTTTGACTGCGTCGGCCCTCGAGGAGATGTCGCGGTCCTGGATGACGAACTGGCGCTCGCCGTACTTGGCGACGGATCCGAGCTCGCGGAAGCGGACCGTGATCGGGTAGTAGTAATTCCCGGAAACAAGAATCGCCGCGGCGTTGGCCGGCGGAGAGGAGGAGGGGAATTGAATGCTCAAAGTGTTCGGATCATAAAGCACGTCATAACCCTGGTCGAATGTGTTGAGGTTTGCCGCGCCGACGGTTTTGGAAACCCCGCCCACGGAGACGGTAAGCCCGGACGCGAACTCATGCCCGAGCGGGAAGGTGTAAGTCTGGCCGTCGCCGATGTATTTTTCCGTCGTCGGCAGCGAGGAGATTTCCTTGCCGCCCTCAATCTGGATCGAGTTGCGGATCTGCGTGAAGTCGTCCGTAATCTCGAGCGTGCCGAAGATGTGATTCCCTTCCGTGTTCGAGCCGGTCTGCTCAATGATGGAGAAGGGAGCAGCTTCGCCGAACTTGGAGAAGAAGTGGATGTCGCCGGCCGGGTCGATATACCATTCCTTCCCGAGCACGTCCGCGAGCTTTTGGATGGCTTCGCTCGGCGGGATATTGTTGAAGGAGATGAAGGTGATGGTCCCGCCGGGATCCTGGACGTTGTCCGTGGTAATGCCCGGGCCGGAGAAATTGGCGACGATGTCTTCGATGATGTCGTGCGCGGACTGGCTTTCGTAAGTGGTATTGACGAGCTTATAATCAAGCCGGTAGACCCGATTTTTCAGATCGCAGTCGTAAGAGACGACCGGACCCTGATCGATGCGCTGAATGGCGCGGACAATGAAGCCGCCGAAGATCTGCGTCTCGCCGTCGTAAATGTTGACCTCATCTTCCCCTTCCGGCTTGTACTTGCCGGCGTAGTAGTCGACGGAGATCCTGGCGGTCGAGGCTTCTTTCGTCGTGCCTTGATTGATGGAGAGAGCCCGGATCTGATCGCTGCGATCGGTGAAGTCAGACTCCCCTTTTTTTTTGATGAGAATCGTGATCATTAGAGTCTGGCGTTATCTTTCAAATAGCGGACGAACTCCTCGCCGATGATTCGGGCAGAGTCCCGGTCGAGCAAGGTATTCCCGGAGATGGAGATGTTGAATGTCGGACCCATGCCGGCCGCTGCGCCGGCTAAAGCGAAGCCGCCTTTGTGCGTCGGCAGAATGGTCTCGCCGCCGTGGACGACCGCGAGCTGCGGCGAGCCGATCGGCCCGGGAACCACGCCGCCGGTGTCAAAGCCTAAGAAGTCGCCAATCTTGCCGGTTACGCCCGAGACTCCGCCGCCGACTTTACCGCCGAACTGCTGAACCTTCTGCCAGGCTTTCTCCGCCCATTCGTAGAGCTGTTTGAAGGCGTCGACGACGGAAAGGATGGCGCTCGCGATGCCGGTGAATAATTTCATGCCCTGCTCCGAGATCCAGGTCCCGATCTGAATGAGCCAGGTTAAGACTTGGACCAGGACGTTGACTGTCTCCGTGATGGCTTTGGTTATGACCAGGAAGGCGCCGAGCAGTACCACGCCGACAATTTCGGCGAAGATCTTGAGCGCCGGCGTGAGGATCGGGCCGACTTGCTGCCAGAGCTGCTGCAATGCCGGCCAGAGTTTGGTCGAGATGGTCGTCCAGAGCCGCTCGAGCGAAGGCCCGAGAGTCTGCGCGATGACTTGCCAGATGAGCTGAATGGCGGGCCAGAGAGTATTCGTGAAGTAGTCAGAGATCTCCTGCCATTTTTCCAAAAACCAGGCGAGCGCCTGATTTTTAAAATCGATCAGCGCTTGCGCCCATTTTTTGACTTGCTCCTGATGGGTCATGATGTAGCCGGTCAGAAGGCCGATCGCGATCATAACCAGGCCGAGCGGTCCAGTCATCATCTCGATCCCGGTGATCACGGCCGGAAGGACCAGGCCGAGCGTGCCTAAAACGGCAATCAGCCCGGACAGGGCAAGCCCCGCGAGCATGATGTTTTTGACCAGTTCGGGATGCGCTGCGGTCCAGGCGACGATCTTGTCGATGACTGGCTTGATTTTGTCGAGGACTTGCTGCAAGATCGGGAGAAATGCGGCGCCGATGTTTTCCTGTATATCGCCGAAGGATTGTTTCAAAATGGCAGTCTGGCCCTCGATCGTTTTGCCGAAGGCTTGATATTGGCCTCCGACTTTTTCCGTCAGCGCTGCCATCGCTTCTTCCTTGCTCATGTTTTCATCGACCTCGATGCCGTACTTTTTCAGTATGGCGACGTTGCCGTTTAAAACTTTTCCGACGATGTCGACTGCCGTGCCGTAATCGATCTGCTTATACGTTGCCACGTCAGCGGCCAGAGTCGCAGCTTTGGCGGCTTTGGTATAGTCGCCGGTTATCTGTGCGAGCTTTGCCAGTCCCTCGGCTGCGGTTTCGTCTCCGATGCCGCCCAGGGCTTGCAGAGATGCGCCAAAGTCGCGGACCTTTTTCTGCGCTTCCTCATAGGAATCTCCGAAGCCTTTGATCTTGTCCTGTTCGAACAGGTTATTCAAGATCTGATCGACTCGAGCGAGCTGTGCCTGGGATTCGGCGAAGGCTTTGAGCGCGAAGCCGATCTCGCCGGTGATCGCAGCAAAGCCGGCCGTGCCGATGGCGGCCATTTTCTGGAAGGCCGGTTTCATATCCTCGACCTTCTCCCTGAACCCTTCCAGGCCGGTCCGGATGCCTTTGAGCTGCCCGGAGACCCGGTCTTCGAGATCCATTAAAAGCTGTAAGCGTGCTTCTGCCATAAAATTATTTGACTTTATTTTTCTTCCTCATGAAATCCTGGTATTCCGCATCTTCTGTCATCCGGATCTCCGCGATCTGGTAAAACCATTTCGGAGAATCCATGAGCTCTCGATAACTGATGCCGAGGTATCGCGCGACTTCGAAGATCTTTTGCCTCGGATCGAGCGCTGCGCGGTTGCCTTCGAGCAGCCGTCGATAGCTCGCTGCTATTTTTTTATTTCAGCGGGAGTCAAGCCGGCAGCGGCCGTCTCGACTTCTTTCATGACGAAATTATAATCGATAGATTTGAGATTTTTCAAAGCGGTCCAGATCTTCTCCTTGTCGCTTTCGCCGGCGACGGAGATGACCATGATGTCGACCAGTTTGCGGAGACGCTTGCGATAGGCGGATTCCGCGTTCATTTTGACACTTCCGGAGCGGCCGTCAACATTGTCGATGCCGGCTTCGATCGCGACTGCCTCGAGATCCATCTGCTCGCCGCCGGTCATGTAGGAATTGATGACCACGGCCACGCCGCTCGGCGTAGTGATGGCTCGAGTCTCTCTTTCGTTATCCATAAACCATTCTCCCTTTTATGATGGCCGCCTGACCTTTCAGCCGGCGGCCATCGATTGATTGATATTAGCTTTCTGATTCCGTGTAGGCTGCGACCGTATTGGTCAGCTCTGCATGGACGGCCTTTGAGCTCGATTCGTCGTAGTGAATCACGAAGTCGATCTGCTCGCGGACCACGTCGTCGATCGGACGATTCGGAGTCCACTTATCGATCGAGATCTTCGGGAAGGTGATGACCAGTTTCGGATGAGCAGTCGAGCCGATGGTTACGTCTGTTCGCTCGATCGTGATCTGTAATGCCTGATAATCGCCGCCGAAGTATGCGTCATGGAGGTCCGTGCTTTCCAGGTCGAGCTCGAAGGATCCCTTCATCTCGAAGGTTGAGGCCAGGATATTCCCCGGGTTGAGCTCGGAGACGTTCTGGTCGACGCGGGCGCCGTTTGGCAGATCGAGCTTGAAGTTCTTGACCTTGAGCGCGGTTGCCGCGCCGAGGCCGGCTTCCGTATCGGCGAGCTTGATGGCGATGTCCTGATGGCGGAATAATACGTCATCATCGGAGAAGGCCGGCTCGTAGTCCGGAGTCGCTTCTTCTTCATTGGAGGCAATGAAGGAGGCGGTCCCGACGATTAAGTCATCCGGCGTAATGTCCAGAGACAGAGCCGAGACCACGGCCAGCTTATACTTGTAATCCTGGACCTGTGGCTGCGAGAGCGCCAGGGTCAGGGACGGATGCTCCGGATTCGACTCGAGCACGTTGATCGTGTGTGTGTAGACTCCGGACTGGCCGCCGACGGGCGCGGATTCCAGGCTGCCGAATAATGATTTCAGGATGTAGCCGATGGAATTGGATCGGACGTTAAACTCGAGATCTCCTTCGGCCCGTTTCTGCGTGATCTCGATGGCGTGTGATGCGATCTTTGAGCCGCGGGTTTCCTTCATCGCGACTTTTTCCACGACCGGAGCGATGCCGGTCGGAGTGCGCCCCGGGATGAAAACCTGGGGAGCGACGGCCGTGCCGCGGGTTTCTTCCACGCCCAGGCCGATGATGACTTCTTCTCCTCGTTGTAGCATATATTTTTTTTATGATTTTAATTGATTGATAAAGTTATTTTTTGCCGAGCTTTGCGGTTGCTTCGGCCAGGGATCTCGCTTTGATTGAGACGCCCCTGCGCGGAAAGTGGAATGATACTTCCATGACGACGTCTCCGCTGCTTTGCTCGCGGGTTTCGACTTTCACGCGAGGCTTTGCGCCGCCAGGTTTTTTATTTTTTGATGTCATGGATTACTCGGATCAATGTGCCTTACCGCCTGGATCCGGAGTTCTGCGACCCGGGCCGTGCCGCCGGCGCGGTCCATGTAGCCCCAGGGATTGACGCTGACCGGGACGACCCAATCGGCGGCGTTTCCGAGGATCTTGCGGTCCCGGAAGATCGTGAGCAGCTCGTCGATCGCCTGTTCGAGCGCGATGTCGGCGGTGTCCTGGCCTTCCGTGAACGGATAGATCACGCGGATCGTGAAGTCATAGATCTCTTTGTTGGAGCCTGGCGAGGTCTGGTGATAACTGGCCTCGAGCGCTCCGGGGATGATCAGCGCGGCCGGGAATGCGGAGATGTCGCTGCGGTCCGTGCGGTAGGCAGCGGCGATTTTGTCCGCGTTGTTGTTGATGACTTCGATGATTTTGGATCTGATGGTTTGGTACATATTAGTCTCCTAAAAATTGAGCCACTTTTTCGATCGACCTTTCGAAAATCGTTTTGACTGTCGGCTCACTTTTCTCCGCTGCGGTTTTCAAATAGGGATTGAACTTGCTGCCGCGCTTGGCGATGATGGCCCGGACTGCCCAGGGATTGGCTCCCTTTTTTTTGGCCCATCGGTAGAGTGTGCCGCCTTCTTGAGCTTCCCGCGCCGGAATCAGGTGAGGAGCGGACCGCTTCTGACTTTCGTCAAATGGTCCGTGGAGATATTCTCCGTACTTTACGCTCGGGTAGATTTCAGCGCGAAGGCCAGATTCCGAGAGGTCCCGGCGGATCGATTGCCGGAGCTTGCCGGTAGATCCGGGCGCTTCCCGGATCGAGGCTTCCATGACGACCGTTGAGGCGTCGCTCATGGCATCCTGGAAAACCTGTTTCGATCGCTTGTCTGCGACTTTGATTTTCTCGAGGAGCTTGCCTTCGAGCTGCATCTTAAACTCCATATAATTTTCGAATTAAGGTTGAATCGGCTGGACCAGGACGATCTCGACCTTCCGGCCGGGAGCGTTGACTGATCGCTGAACTCCTTTCACGTCGTAAATGTTCGAGCCGGCGACGAGCCTGTCTCCGATCGCGAGGTCGACTTCCAGATCGTCGGAGTAGAAGCGGAAGGTCTTGCCGAATTGCCCGTCGACGATGGCCGCGACTTCCGGCGGCGCGGATTCCATGAAGCCGGTAATGATGCGGCCGGTGTCTTCGAAGGCCCGCATATACTCAAAGGACCCGGATTCGTCCGGATCCGGCTGCGTGAGGCGATAGATTGAGAGGGTGTTTGTGTTGAGCATGGTTTTTATCCGACGCGGAGGCGGGAATGCCTCGCGATGGTTTGCTTGATGTCTTCGTCGACGGCGTCCTTGTAAGTGGTCGAGAAGGAGCCGGCAGAGACGGACTGGACGCCCTCGGCCGTGCTGCGCTCGTAGATTCGCGCTGCAAGCCTTAAAACGGCCATTTCCAGGTCTTCCGGCACGTTGCCGGCCGAAACCCCGGACTCGCCGGATTCGTCGCTTGGAAGGCTGAATCCTGCGCTATAAACGATCTCGATGTTGCGTTTGTCTTCCCGCCAGTCATTCTCCCGGTAGAGGATCCCCGCTTCCAGGTCGACTTCGATCGTGCCGGCAGCGATTTCGGCTAAGATGTCGACGCCGTCGAGCTTGAGCGTGGTGATGGCCGGATCCGGATCTGCATCCGTGCCGGCGTTGACGATCGGGTATTGCGGAAGGACCAATTCGTCAGATCCGTCGCCGGAGAGTTTCAAGCGATGGACCTGGGCTGCGAACTTGCGAGCGGTCTGGCCTTCGATGTAAGTGCTCGCGCCCGAGAGGATGGTCGTCAGCTTGGCATCTTTGGAAGTGTCCGCGGCCGGGATGCCGAGGTGAGCTTTGAGTTTGGCGATGGTTGAGAGCATCATGGCTTTTTATTTCCTTTTTCCGCCGCGCGGCTTCCTGCCGGCTGCGGGCTTTTTGTCTTTGGTTTCATCCGGTCCGGGGATGTGCTTCGTCGCCGGCGGCTCCGCGATGTGCTTGAGCCTGGCGCCGTCATCGGAAAAGTGAGAGTCCTGTTCGACCGCGTAGCCGGCATCGATCAAACGATGGCCGCGCTCGCGCGGGAATTTGGCGATCTCTCCCTTTTGGTAGACCCCATAATGAGCGATGAATCTGACGACAATGTATTCCATAAAATTTTTTGAATTGTGATCGATCTGCGGATCTCGAGACGCAAGTGCTCGAGATCCGAGTGATTGATCGCAAAAGTTACGCTTAGGAAGCGACTTCGACTTTGACGCCGGTCAACTTCACGAACGCCTCCGGTAAGGTCAGCTTACCGTCGACGGCCTGATAGACCAGGATCTTCGTCTGCAATCTCTCGATGACGTCTTGAGTTGCCATCTGCAAGCTCTGGCCGTCCTTGATCCAGTAGTAATACGGATCGCCGAAGTAGACTTCGGTTGTGTCCTGACCATTGCCGAGGTTTTCGGGAATGTCAGCGGATTCCAGGAGAGGCTTGCGGAAGATCTCGTCGAGCGGCTGTCCAGGCTGGAAGATCGGGCGATCGGTCGAGTCCTTCAAGCCGGTGATGGCCTTAGCTCCCATAGACGAGGTTATGAAGACCGCGTTCGCGCGATACTGCGCGGGAAGCAAGAAGTACAAGTTGACCAAATCCTGATAGTCCAGGGAGGCGCCGGCTTGTCCGACTGACTGCAAGGTCTCGGAGCGAATGCCTTTCGGTTGACCAGTACCAGATCCGCCAATGAACGCGGTTTCTTCGGTCTCGGCCAGTTTGCGACCGGCGAGAGAGGCGACGAAATTCACGATATTGAAGTCGGAGGTATTGAGCAACTTCCAGGAAACCTTGACGAGAGCAGCCAGGTAATGATCATCGAGGGCAGTATGCCCCAAAGTAGGAGCAGACTCCGTAACCAGGTTAGCGTCAGAGGTGTCTGATTCGCCGACCCAGTAGCCGGTGATGCCGTCGTCTTCCGTCGGAAGATCGAACTTGCCAGACAATTCGAACGCAAAGGCCCGGGAGCGAAGGACTGAAAACTTTGCCTTCTTCTCTAAGATGGCAGAGGCCAATTCTGTCGGGACGGCAGCGCCGAACGAACCGGAGTCCGTGGTGATTGCCTTCACGCCATATTTTGCGTGCATCTTTTCAGGGAGGACCATTGACTTGATGAAATTGGCAGCGACGGCCATCTTCTCGCTCTTTTCCTGGGCTTCGGTTTTCACCGCGCCAGGCAGTTGAGAGAAATTGACCTTGCCACCTTCCATCGGGAAGCCAGCTTTTTCAAGCTGTTCGACGGAGGCTTTCGAAATGACTTCCATCAAATCGACTTCCTTGCCGTCTTCGAGTTGTAGCATGATTTTATTCATGTTTATTCTCCTTGATTTAGGATTGATTTCGCGCGGATGATGACCGATTCGGCCACCTTGTCCGCCTTCCGAGCGTCTTTCAGAATCGCCTTCACGACTCGCATCGTGCCGGGATCCGATCCACGCTGATCGACCGAAGTATTATCCAGGCTTGCGGACCCGGATTCCTCTGCTGCCTCAAGTAAGGCTTCGAGTGCATCGATAGCAGTCTGCATCGCTTCCATCGCAGCTTCCACGATGGAGATGTTCTTCGCAGACAGGACTCTCCCGGCCTTCACTTCGGCCGGCTGTGCGGTTTTCCCATCCCCGGAGTCAGCGGGAGCGGGATTCTGCGGATCAGTTGAAACGGGATTCGGATCGGCTGCGGCGGCGGGCTCTGCTGCGGGCGCAGCGGGCTCGGCGGCCGGAGCCGTGTCAGTATTGGAAGGATTGGCGGGATCATCTTTGACGCCGGTGATCGTGGCCTTCGGATTGGCGCCGACTAAGACCGGGCTCCATTCGTAGATCGCGATCTGCTTCAAGTGGCGGACGCCGGCCTCGTAGTCGAAGGAATCTTCTTTCACGGAGAAGCCGAAGGAGAGGTCAGTCATGGCGCCGGACTTGATCAGGGCGTACGCTTCGCGGGCCTGTTCGACGTCCTTCAAAAGTTCGCCGCGGCAGAATAAGCCGATCTCGTCTTCATGGACTTCGAGCGTCGGTCCGAGTGGCTTGGACCAGTCATGAGCCCAGATAAATTTCGGATAGCGCGGGAAGTGTTCCTTGATCCAGGCATCGAAGGCGCCCTTGTCTACGACTTCCTGATAGGAATCAACATTGCCGAAGACGGAGGCGTAGCCCTCGACGATCCACTTATCGTCATCTTCGGACACAACTTTCAGATCAGCCTTGAAGCCTAACTGATGCAGCTCGACTTTTTGGCCTTCAATCTCCCGGGTGATGATTTTTGCTTTGATTTTGTCCATATTGTTTTCTTAATAAAAAGGCTCACGATAGCCATTCCCTTGAGAATGATTTTCGTGAGCCCTTGAGCTCGATGCTTATTTGTTTTAATAATAGCGCAAGATTTAAGATCTGACAAATGCTGCCGGATCAGCCGAGCGTCGGCGAGACGGAGCATTGACAGTTGATGACGTTTTCCGGCGACCCGCTCGGATCTCCCGGGTACTCGAGAGACTCGCCTCCGACGCTGAACGATTCATTGACCGGCACGACCTGGCCGTTGGCTTCGATGTGCGCGTCGCGGGTTTTGGAGAGCGTCGCGATCCAGACTTTTTTCGAGACCTTCTGATTCTCCATTTCCGCCAGGCGGCCAAAGTTTTGCGCGGACGTGGTTTCCGTTCTGGCTATCGTTTCAGCACGGAAGCCCTGGGCGGCGTCGTAGACTTTGGAAATGCGGTCCCGGATCTGGCCGCCGTTTTCGCCGAGCGCGACTCCTTCTTCGAGTGTCGCTTTCAGATCGGCCGTGGTCGTCTCGTTGACCGCGAGCATGAGGAAGGAGCGGTCCTGGATGAAGTCGATGACGAATGGCGAGCCTAAGATCTCGGAAGGATCGAGGCCGAGCAAGCCGGCCACCGCTTCGGCGCCGGTCCGGATGTTGTCCTTATACATTTCGCCGGCGATGTTGAGCAGAAGATCGTCCTGCTTTTTTTTGTCAAAGAGAATTTTATTGATCCACTTGCCGACGTTGGCCTTCGTCGCCAGTCTGCCGGCTTGAGCTTTCGGCAGCCCTTCGTCTTCCAGATTTTTCAGGACCTCGTCGCGCTGCGAGGCGAAGTAAGACTTGATCCTGGTCCGGAATGTCCGTTCGGCCTTCGGCAGCTTTTTCAGAAATTCGATCCGTTCGGCTTTCAAGCGGGGATCGAGATCGGATCCGTCATCATCGTCCCCTTCCGCTTTTTTTGATACAGCCTTCGCGCCCTTGATCTTGACCTTGACCTTGCCGTGGTCGTGAGCTTTCAGGAGGTCCGTGATCATCTCGTAGGAGCGTTTCTGGATGCCCTCGAGCAGCTTGCGGCGCAGATAGGTCCGGGCCTTGAGGTATCTGCGGATCTCGGCGTGCTTCTTATTCACGCGCTCGCCGGCTTTGACCGGGAGCTCTTTGTACGCGACCGGATTGGCCGCGGCGGATTTCAGCGCTTCGAGATCTACCTCGTCGCCGACTTGCGGGATGAGGCCGAGCGGCACGAAGATCGAATCCCCGCCCTTGAGCGGCGGCAGGTTGAAGATCTCGCGCTGCTCGTTTTTGGTCATGAAGGCCGCGGCAGCGCCGGCCGTCGCCAGGGTGATCTTTTGATTGACGTCTTCCGGGACCGGGGAATCGAAATCCAGATACAGATTATCTCCGAACTCCGGGACCATGAACTCGTTAAGCGTGGAAATAATGAGCGTCATCTGCGGCTCGATCGTGTCTTTGCAGAAGATCCTCTCGGCGGCTTCCGTGTTGGCGAGATTGGAATCTTCCGGCGCCATCAGAGAAATCGGCACGCCCAGGATCGAGGTGATGGCCGAGCGATGGAATTTCCGATTCTCGACCATGTCCATCTCCTGCGGCGAGCGGCCCATCTTCTCCGGCTTGAGGCCCTTCTCGAGCAGCGCGGTCCTGCCGGCGTTGCCCGGGCCGGCGTTGCGGGCATTCCAGGTTTTTTGCAGCCGCTCGAACTCTTTATCGTCGAGCTTCTGTTCGGTCGTTAAGACGACGCCAGGCTCCGCCCAATTCTCGAGCAGCGACTTATTCCAGACGGCGGCGGCCATGTCCGCATCGATTTCGAGGCCGGCAGCTTGCAGCGGCGAGTAGCCGAGCAAGAAGTTCAGCGGATTCGGCTCGTTGATCACGACCACGTCCGCAGCGGGGAAGGATTGCGTCTTGCCGCCGACGCGGTACTCGTACGATGACGGCATCCCGTTCAGGTCCGGGATCATGGTCAGCATATCCGGACGCAGCGGCCAAAGGTTGACGATCTTCTTGCCGGCGCGCTCCTTGTAGACGGGAGCGGATCCCCAAATGCCGAGCATGATTTCCAGGGTGTAGAGAAATTGATAGGACGATTGTGTCGGATTGGCCCGGTAGAGCAGCGAGAGCAGCTCATGGTCATCGATCTCGTCGATGTCGCCGTTGGCTGCCATCTCGAGCAGATGGAACTTCATCGCCGCGACGCGCTTCGCTCTTTTCGAGAGAGACGCATAAACCCATCCGGCATAGTTGCCGGCCGGATCGGACTCGACGGACTTCCGCCTCAAGTGCGAGGCGAAGGATGTCATGTTATAAAAAAATTGCCGGGGATTCATCGCGAACCCCTTGAGCGCTCCCTTGATTCTCTCGAGAAATTTTATTCGCATATTTTGTTTTTTAATAAAAATGCCATCTGCGGATCCGTGAATCCTGACAGATGGCCCTTGAGCCGATTTATTGTTCAAGCCAATTATAGCACATTTTTCAAGAAAGGGAATCTCCTGCCGGCTTTACGTCGTCCGGCACGATCGGCGCGACCTCCTTCGGATTGAAGGTTACGGAATAGGGGATGCCGTCTTTTTGGCCGACGACCATGACAAAGGCGTCGCCGGCTTCGTCGACGATGGCCTGGATCGCTTCGAGGTGTTTGCGGTCCCGGTCCTTCATGTACGCTCCGGCCAGCTCGAGGATCCTCGGCTGCGCTTTCAGTTTTTCTTCTTTCGATAAAAAGGTCATAGATGTATTTTAGCAGATTATAATCTCGCCGCTGCGGATCCAAAAGTGCGACTCGCAGAAGCGCGGCGGCTGATTCATGCCGTCGGCGTAGTGCGTTCGATGGAGGATGCTCGGCGCGAGCGTTAAGTTTTCAAAGTTGTCTCCGGAGATGGTCCAGAGCGGCGGCGGGCCGGCGAACGGCACGGCGATCATGTGCTGCCGGCAGATCGGGCAGAGGAAATTCACATGGTCCCGGACGCCGTTTGACGACGCCCATCGCGGAGAGAGTTCGGTCAGTTTCATAATTGTCGGATGGCCGGCTGCTCCTGCTCGAGCCGGATCTTATCGATATAAATTTCATGAACCACGGCCGAGCGCAATTCGATTTCGACTGGCCGCTTGCAATGCGGGCATTTTGTTTTCGCGCGAAAGGCGAAGTCTCCGGGAGCCGAGATCTCGACGTCTTTCAGGATCGGCCCGCTGCAATGTTGGCACATGATGATCATAGGATGCGGATGTTTGGTTTTCCGGCTTTGAGATCCTTGAAATGGGTGTATTCGGCATAGCGGCCGCCATCCATTGAGTGATCGTTGAGCTTGACCGGCTCGTCGAGGATCTTGCCGTTCTTGTTAGTTTTCCAGAGATATTTTTTTATTTCTTCCAGGATGTTGATCGAGCGCTTCGTGATGGCGAGCGGATGCCCTTTCACGAAGTCGATGCCCGGGACGACTGACTTGTCGGCCGGCTTGACGTTGAAGCCGGCGTCGTTGATCTCCTGGATCCTGGCCGGCTCCGCTGCGTCGGCGTAGCCTTGCATCGATTCCGTGATCTCGCCGGCGTCCCGCAGCTTCTTCATTTCCTCAATGAGATCGGAGTTCGTCAGATGGGTCTTATAGAGCAGCTCGTCCCAGGTGAAGGAGAGATCCTTGCAGCCGATCTTCGTGATCGTGCTCGGATTGTTGAAGCCGAAGTCGATGCCATAGATCAGCTCGTCCGGATTTTCCGGCAGCGCATCGACGAGCGTGTAATGCTGATAGATCTTCGTCCCGCGCTGCGCCCGTTTGCCGAGGCCGAAGACTTGCCAATAATGCGGATCGGTCTCTTTCAGCATCTCGATTTCCGCGATGATCTCCGGCGGGAGGAAGGGATTGTCCAGATAGCTCGATTGTATGTGCAGACAGTCCTTGCGGGTCAGGACCTTCTCAAAGAGCCAATGATCCTCATCGACCGGGTTGAAGTCGAGGAAGATCTGCTTCGAAGTGCGGAAGGCGAGCTGATTGAACTCCTGGAACGTGAGCTCGTTGGCTTCGTTGATCCAGAGGTAATCACGTTTCCGGCCGCGGACCTTCTGTTGATCGTCGACCGAGAAGAAGCCGATCGAGTTGCGGCCCTGGCGATAGATGTGATCGGTCTTGTTGTGATGGCTCTCATCGTAGAGATCCAGAGCGTACATTTGATCGAAGAAGTCTTCCATCGCGGAAGCCTTGAGCGCCGGCATGGTTTCGCGGACGACTTCGAGCTTGGCGCCCTGGCTCTCAAAGAGTAGCGTCAAAAAGAGCTGCGCCAGGGAGACGGTCTTCGAGCTGCGGGTCCCGCCCTCGTTGGCGATGATGCGGGCCGTGGCCTCACGATTTTTCTGGTATAGAGTTGTCGCGTTGAGTTCGAGAAGCATTTGCGCCGTGGATGATTACTTTGAAGCCGTCGATCTTCTTGCCCTTCGAGGTAATGTCGAGGCCGGTCTTTTCGGAATAGCCTTCGACCAATTTCATGAAGGTCAGAGAATGAAATGCCTCCCCGGTCTTCGCAGCGCGAGCGGCGAGCTTGCCTAAGATCTCGGCCGTGTGCTTCTTGAAATGCGTGAGGTACTTGTCGCGGGCGTCCCAAAGTTCGGGCTTTAATTTCCAATCGGTCAGGGTGTCTTTGTTGAGCTCGTATTTTTTCGCGAACTCCTGATCGGTAGAAAATCCGAAAAACTCTTTCCGCTCGATCTTCGGGAGCGCCATGAATAGCGCGTATCGTTCGAACTCCTCCTTCCGGTAAGGACCGCGAGAGCCGGCCCCTTCTTTTCCGGATTCGTCCGTTTTATTTTGGCTCGGTTTGGATTTCTTTTTTTTCTTCGTTGGCATAGTCGTTATTCATGATCGCCAGGAGCTCCGGCGTGCCGCGGAAATAGATCACTTCTTTGACCGGGCATTCGTGCGCGGCGCAGAGGTGATCCGTCAGAATTTTGGCGATCTGTTTGTTTCGAGTTTCGATGCCGAGGTTGAAGGCTTGCGCGGCCGTCTGCTCGGCGATCTGCATGACCAGGCGCTTCATCTCGTTGTAGAGCTTGATCTGCGCCGGATGCGCGTTTTGCTCGTCTTTGCCGATTATAAGGCCCTTTAAGCCTTCAAAAATGGGCTGCTGTGAGGCGTTTTCTTGTTGAGTGGGTGTTTGTATCATGGCAGCGGAACTTTAAAATATATCGCGCCGATTGCCTTCCAGATCCTTTTCGGAAGCCACTTCGGACGCGGCTTTAATAATTTATCGAGTTCGACCATATTTCTCTCGATTTGTTTTTCCAATGCTCCGGCGATTTGCAACCGTGCTTCCTTCCGGAGATATTTAAGATGTTTGCTTCTTCCCATAAATTTATTATATTCCTTTTTTTGCTTTAGTCGTCATCCAATGCTGCCGGGCGTAGATCTTGCCCGGGCCTTTATACTCGAGCCCGGTGTGATGGACCGGGTTGAAGTAGTGGCTCGGAAAGATCTTGACCGTTGGCCAGGGATGCTCCTCGAAGATCTTTTGCATGAACAGGTTGCCCGTGGTCTTCCAGGGAATACCAGGCGGCAGCGGAATCGCGCCCAGGCCGTAGATCAGCGCTTTGGCGAACTCCGCGCCAGGCTTGCACGCGTAGAGCGGCGTAATGAGCCCGGGCCGGACGGTTTCGTTTTCGTACACGGCAAAAGCGTCGAATTGTTTTTCAAAGAGATCGTCGACCGGGAGGAGGCATTCGCTGTCCGCGCCGGGCATGAAGCCTCCGATCTCAAAAAGTATTTCGTACCTGATGACGTCCGCGACGCCGTGCCAGGTCTGATTCTGCCGGTAGTAATTGACGAGCCGCTGATTGCGCCAGGACCGGGAGAAAACTCGTTCGTTATTCCAGAGCTGATAATTCCAGGAGGGATGCAGCCGGCGCCAGGTGTCCATGTACTCGAGCGGCGGATCTTTCGGGCCGATCCAGATCTGATGAATGATTTTCGGGATCATGATTTTTTCAGGTTATCGATAAATGCGAAGGCGAAGCGCTTGTCTCCGGGATCGCCGACGAGCGAGGGAGTTTCGGCCCCGCCGCGGTGATCGATCAGGGACGGCATCGGGAAGTAGGAGCGGATCTGCTTGTGAGCCAGGAAGCCGGCGATCCGTTCATCGTCGCGCCAGGTGTCGAAGCGTTTGGTATACTCGAGCATCTCGTCGATCCACCTCGTCTCGAGGCAGATGGCGACTCCCCAGGACGGTGAATGCTTTGTCAGAAATCCCCTCTCGAGTCCGCGCTTGCCTTCCTCCTGGTTACTCTTGCGGCCGCCGAAGTAAAAATTCAGCGCGTGGCCGGAGAAGCCTCTTTTGATCATGTCCTGGATGGCAGCTTCGGCCCGCTCCCGGAAATTTTCGCAGACGATGGCGTCGTCCTGGACGACTAAGTGATAGAGCGAATTTTTGTCGTGCATCTGCCAGGCCCGCCGGCAGTTCGGCCAGACGCCCTCGGATTTCTCATCGATGGAGATCGGCGTGTCGTAGCCGAGGCGCTTGAGCAGATAAGGGAAGAAGCGGGCGCGGGAGGGATGGGCCATGATCGAGATGCTCAAAAGTTTCGGGATGTTATTGATGATCATTTTCGTATTGTGAGGGCTTAGGATATTTTTTTCGCATCCATTCCTGGAACTGCGGGCAGAGCGCGACGTGATCGCTCGTCGAGAGCAGCTCGGATTTTGTCGAGAGGATCTTGAAGTCGTTGAAGCTGTACGCCTTGCAGTCGCGCCGGCGCTTGCCGCCTAAGTTGTAGACGTTGCCGTAGATGCTGCGGAATAGATACCCGGTCTCCTCCCATTTGATCGAATCGGTCATCTTGAGGAAAAGATCTTTTTTCAGGACCATCGGGAAATGTACCTCGTAGCTGATCGGGTCCGTGATGCCGGCTTCCTGCAAAACGGTCCGGGTCGTGTGCATGGCTTCGTAGTAGTAGCCGCCTTTCGTCGAGTGATTCACGATCATCTCATTGATCGAGCCGAGCGTGTAGAGCGGAATGTGATCGGCCGGCTTTAGGAAAAAGAAGTCGTCATTCATCAAAATAAACTCGTCCGAGAGCCGGGAGTCGAAGCACGCTTCCCGGAGTTTGTGGACGGCGTTCTTGAGCTTGTTGTCGTAGCCGTCGAGGGCTTCGATGTGGATCACGTTCTGCATCCAGTCAGGCTTTGAGCCGACGATGAAGATCCTGCCGGCGCCGTGTTTGAGGTACGCTTCCACGGAGCGCAGCGAGAATCTGATTTCGTTGTTTTGCCACCTCGAGCCGGAGCCGAGAATATAAACTAAGTCCATCTTTTTATTTTTTAGAATAATGCTCTTTGATTCGGATCGACCTTCTTGCGCCGGCATGACCGGCAGATCGATTTTTTTGCCCGGGACCGCTTGAGCGTGGTCCGGGCCGGCGCCCCGCATTCGGAGCAGTTGAAATAATACAGGCGCCGCTCCTTGTACTCTCTGATCATGGTTTCCTCACGATGTCGAATCCGAGCTCCCGCAGCTTGTCGACCAGTTCGACGACGAGAGACGTCTTCGGCGTATGTTCTAAAAAGTCATAGATCGATCGGCCGTCGTCCTTCGCGCATTCTTGCAGCGAAGTCATCATGGCGTTGTAGCCTTCGGCTCCTTCGCCGCCGAACATTGTGCAAAAATCAATCTTGCTCATCTTTCCTCCGGATCGGAATGCCGAGATCCTTCGAGAGTTGCTCGATGTCGAGCGGCTTCTGCTTCGGCTGCGCCCGGAAAAAGTATTGCGGCCAAAACCAGGAGACCTTGACGGCCGGATCGATCTGCTTGAGCCAGCCGGCATCGTAGCAGTAACGCGCAACTGTCCACCAGATCGAATGAATGATCGAATAGATAATGATGAAGGGGATGAGCGGCGTGGCCCAATAATCGAAGACGTCTTTTTGCGCGTCATATCCCCATTGAGAAAACCAGAAGCGGACCGGGCCGACGTGATGCCACCACCCGCGGCGCTCGAGATCCCCGGAGACTTTCAAATGGATCCATTCTGTCCACTTCTCGGCTTGTAAGATCAGGCGCGGCGGCCGGTTAAATATCTCATCCGGCGTAAGCTTTCCGAGATCCTCCGGAGGGAGCTTTTCGAAAATTGTTTTTATAATCATATTTTTATCTCCACCTCGACGCGAGGCTTTAATTTATCGATGCCTCCGAACTTGAGGCTCACGGCCGGCACGATGGTCCAGTTGTCATCCTCGAGATAGCCGAGATCGACAAGGAGGTCCATGATCGATTCGGCTTTGTTCGTAAGGTCCGATTTTCTGGCGGTCTTCGGGTAGATGGTCATTGAGACCTCCTGAACAATGCCGAAAGGTTTAACCGGCTGCCGCAACCGCAGCATATTCTCGTCGTGCCAGGCTTCATGATAGGCGTTCGGGATCCGGAAGATGGCTCGGCCACGTTTGATCATGCGACCGCTGTTTTTCTTCGTCGGACAATCCCCGGGGATCGTGAGCTTAAAAATTTTCATTGTGCATCCCCTTCCGGACCTGGGCGCGCAGATAATTTTTAAAATCGATCGCGCGTCCTTTCTTGTCTTTGTACTCTCGCCATTCCGCATCGATCCAGTTCGTCAGATGCCGGCGGACCGCCCGGATCTGCTCCTCGAGCGTTTGCATGGCTTCGATTGCGTTTGGTTTTTTGTTTTGGTCGATCATAATTTCGGAACTTAGGCGACCACTACCGGCGCCGGCTGCGTTAATTTCTTATAGATCTGATTGGTCAGCTCTACATCTCCGAGCGCCCGATGCTGCGTGATGCCGGTCCGATCGATGCCAAGATCTTCGCAGCAGACTCCGACGTTATACTTTACGCCGTACGCACGGATCTCCATGACCCGGTTTGCAAAATCGAAGAAGCTTTCATTCCAGTCGCGATCGAGGTCGAGCTTTTTGGCTTTCATGATTACGGCCGTATCGATGGCCGTGCGGTATAGCTTTTCCTGGATCCGCTGCGTATCGATGTAGGGAAAGCCGGGGACTGATAATATCTGCTTAATCTGTTCGCAGAGGAAGGGGATATCGAACCGGATCCCGTTATGCGTCAGATTCGGCATAAAGCCAGGCCCGAGCATTTCGAGGAACTCTTTGAGACAGTCGGCCGGATTGCGGCCTTCTGCTTTGATAATCTCGTTCGTGATGCCGGTGAGCTGCGTGATCTCCTCCGGGATCTCGATGCCGTTGTCCAGGATCCAGGACTTCCGCAGCGCGATCTCCCCGTCTTTGACCAGCATGGCGCCGATCTCGAGAATCTTATTTCGCTCCGGATCGAGCCCGGAGGTTTCCAAGTCCCAGGCGATATATGTTTTCGGAAAATTGAGTTTCATTTGAGATATGCTTTTTTTATGTTAGCTAGGCCGTCCAGGACGGCGTCGATAGTGCTCTGCGGGACCTTTGTATAATGCGAGAGCAAAATAAGGATCGCTTTTCGCTTCATGCGGGATCCGTTGAAGGCTTCCGCCGCGGACTCGAGCTTTTCGATAGCTTCGGCCAGGGCCTCCGTGTCTTCGAGAATGGTTTTTTTGAGCTCATTCTCCGGCTCTTGATGTTGTCTTGCCATTATTCGCCTTTCATGAGAGCTTTGAGTTCATCCCAAAACTTTGTAAATTGATGATCGTACTCCCAGGGCTTGATCATTTGGATCAAAAATACCACTAAGATCAAAACGATTTTTTCCCGGAGAGTTAATTTTTCGGGGAGTTCTTTCGCCATTAATCCTCCTCCCCACGATCGAGCTCGATCGTCTCTGTCGGCTTGAGTTCGGCGCGATAATAACTGAACCAATGCTTTCGATCGTTCAGATCCGGAATGACCACGTCCGGGATCCGCAGCCGGACCCATGTGCCGGCGTCGCGATGTTTCAGCTCGTCGACTTCGGCCAGAAATTCGATCTTCGGGCATTCCGCCTTTTTCTGGTCCATCTCCTTCCGGATTTCCGTGATGCGGTCCTTTTGCTCCTCAATTTCCTCCCGCATGACTTTCGTATTCCGGAATAAATTTTGATCGGCTTCAATCTCCTTGATTTTTTTCTCGACGTCAGCGATCCGCCGATTGAAAGGATCTTCGTCGAAGCAGAGGGTCATCCGGTATTCCCGATAAGTTTTCGGGAGCCGTTTCTGGATGTTAAGATCAAGCTTCCACCTTAGCTCCTTGCTCATGGCGAGCGAGGCGATGGAAAAAGACGCCTTGATGGTATTATCCGGCGGCGTGATCTTGTCCAGGATGCCTTCCTTCTTTTTTGGAGATTTTTTATTTTTAGCCATTTTTTTCTCCCTGTTTAATGTTTAATGATCTTAGTCGAGCCCGCGACGCTAATCGCAAGCTCTCAAAGATCACTTCTTGAAAGTTTTTTTAAAACTTTCCTCGGCGACCTCGCCGATAGTCTTCCCTTGCTTTTTGGCTTCGGCCGCGAGCTGCTGATGCCGCTCGGCCGTGATCCAAACGCGGGGATATTTCGGGGCTTTTTTATTAGCCATAAGACACTCCCTTTTTTAATGGTTAATGATAAGCGAAAGTCAAAACTCCCTGGCCGGCCGTTTCGATAATTCTTTCCGGCGGGTCGATTATATCCAAAACCTTCATCGCATCGCCTTCCCAATACGGCAGCTCGTCGGATTTTAACAGCTCCTTCATGGTGATCTGGTATTCGTCAGGCATCCAATAGCCGATATTGTGGCCCTCGGCTTTCGAGATGATGGCGTACTGCGCGATCGGCAATCCCCGGAGGAACTTCCCGGCCTTCCGCGTAAGGCAGTAATAACCTTTCTTGTCTTTCACATAGGCGATCAGCCCGTGGAAGCGCGGCCGGGAGAGATTGGTCAAAAACCATTTTTTCTCCCCGGTGAAATCGAGCTCCCTGGCCGGATGGATCTCGTTGACGCCTTTGCGCGAAATGCCGGCGAAGATCTCGAGCAAGATCTCCACGCTGCCGCGGTCCAGTCCTAAGCGATAGGTCGTGGTCTGTCCGCAGCATTGGCAGAGTTCCGGTTTAAATTGTTCTTTTGAATCCCCTGTCATTTTTTTAGAATTTTTTTAAAAGATCCTGCTTCATCGATTCGATCCGTTTCCTGTTTTCTTCCCTTTTGGATTTTTTTATATATTTATTGTTATTATTTTTTGTTAAAGCAGTTAGTTTTGTAGTTCGCACTTTTTGCGATCGCATTTTATGCGTTCGCATATTTTGCGAACGAGGCAGCTTTAATAACATATTTTCCCCGTAATTCTGGTTAAATCTGTAAAAAATCTTCCCAAAATTGCGCCTTCGCTTGTCCGCGGTGTCCAAAAGCTCTCCGGCCTGGTTATAAGCAAGAATTACACTCTCTTTACACAGGTAATCCACAGCCAGGGAGATTGCTCTCGATCGCCTTCCAGTCATGGCGATAAGTTGCGAATGGCTGATCCAGTCCTTCTCTTTGCGCTTGCCGGTCTGATAGTCTTCGATCCATCCGAAAGTCTGCCTAGCCACGACCAGGGCGACGCGGAGCTGAACGTCTTTCAAGACCGGCATGAGCTGATCGAGCAGTACGTTCGGGATTTGTGTTGTGTTTGGTAGATTGGCGGGGTTTTGATTTTCCATTTCTTAAAGATTGATTTTATTTAGCTGTCGATCTTTCCCCCCTTACGCTCTCGCGGCAAAGGGGGAAAGTCGAGAGCAAAATTTTTAAATTATTCTTTGCTCTTTTGTGCCAATAATACTTGATGCAATCTCCGGAACTCGTCCCGGGTTATTTCGGTCATGGCCTTGATGTTGATGTCATGTACCAGTCCCAAGTATCCAAGCTGATTTTTCTCATCGTTGATAGCGATGCCTTCCTTTTGATGGAGCAAGCTTTTTAAAACCGTCAATTCTGACTGACTGATCTTTTCCGCGGCTGCCCTGGCTGCATCCTTCTTTTCCTGCTCGATCCGCTGTTCTTCCGCGAGCTGCTCCGGAGTTTTTTCCGGCTGCTTCGGCGCTTCGGGTTGAATTGGCGGCGCTGCCGGCGGGTCCTGCGGCTTGTCAGCCGGCATCTGCGCCTTTGGCAGCTCTTTCATTTTTGAGAGAGCGTCCAGGATTTTTTCGTATGTTTCGGGTCCGAGTTCGTGGCCGGTATGATCCTTGACTTTCGTCTGAAAATCTTTAGCATAGACGTCCATGCCGAGCCGTTTGGCTTCGGTCATGATGCGGCGCTTGATCACCGTATAATCCGGAGGGACTTCCGCTCCGCTCTTGTTCCATTCAAGGATCTCTTTGCCGGTTTCCTCCGTAATGAGGAACTCCGGTCGATCCATGAACAGCCCGGTCCTGTCCTTGCTTGCCTTCGCTAGATGATTGATGTCGACGGAGAAGTTCAAAGTCAATTCGTATTCGAAGCCCTCGCGCTGCACTTCCTTCATTCCGAGCTTCTGGACTTTGACTTTTCCTTTGGCATCCGTGTCCATCGCGTAATCTTGTTTACTTCTCATCGTCGTAATAACATAGCAAGGGCTATTTAAAATCGTATCGATGAATTTGCGATGGCGCGGCGTAGCTTTGGCCCAATCCTGATAGCGGCCGCCTAAGCTGTCGACATATTCCAAAATTCCTCCGGTCCCGTCCCATTCGTGCGTTGCGCTGTCTAAGATGATGACTTCCATGCCGGCGTCTTCGGCTGCATGGATGGCGTCAATGTAGCGCTCCGGACTGAATGGCGGCTCGAGCGTGATCACCTGGTAAGCTCCCAGGTTAGCGTACAGATCGCCGCTCTTATTCTCCGTATCGATGAGGCAGACTTTATCCCAGGATCCGGCGATGCCCTTCGCTATCTTGAGCGAGCTCATCGTCTTTCCAGATCCGCTCGGCCCGGAGACGCCGATGCGGAGTTTAACTTGCCTACGCTCTGCCTTGCGTAATTGAAAATTTGACATTTTGCACTCCCTTTGATTCGTGCTATACTGCACTTAGTTGATGGATATGTTCGAAACCCCTCGCCCGGGTTTCTTTTATTTTCGGCTTCGTTCGATATTCTCAACCCTCTCACGAATGCTCGCAGCGGTGATCGGATTCTCCAATTCGCCGACCGTAAAACGGGATAGCACTTGATTGATTTGATCTTTCATTTCCTGGTCCTTAGTTTTTAATTCCGCGCTCGACTGGCGCGGGAGCTTTTCGTGCTCCACTCCGGCGATCTTGCCTAAAGCGGCAGATTTGGAGGCCGTAGCCCGCCGGAGCGCAAAACAAAAAGCCCTATGTTATCCACATAGGGCTTTTTTTGGGTTTTATTCTATTTGCTTAAATTTGGCCTTTAGAGCCTGGTTAGTTGCGGCCGTGGCACTTCTTATATTTTTTCCCTGAACCGCACGGACAAGGGTCGTTTCGGCCTACGCTTTGCGGGCTAGGGTTGGACGATGATGCTCCGCTTGACCCACCCTCAGTGCCGCTTTTGTTCGTCTGCAGATTTATCGGCTGCGGCGCGGGTTGTGGCCGCTGCTGCACAGTCACGTGGAAGATCATGTATACAACTTGTTTGTTTATCTCCTCGATCAACCGCTGGAACATCTGGTAGCCTTCTTTTTTATATTCCACCAACGGATCGCGCTGGCCGTAACCGCGCAAACGAACCGAATCGCGCAAATGGTCCATCGTATCCAAATGCTCCATCCACAATTGGTCTACTGCCTGCAGGGCCACAAAGCGCTGCGCGCCTTCAAACACTTCCTTGCCCATCTCCTTTTCCCTGCTTTCCCATAGGTCAAGCGCTGCCTTGTAAAGCGTGTCCGTAACGGCAAACTGTTCGTCTGCCGCGTTCTTTGCCGCTTCCTTGACCGCTGCCATCAGCTTTTCATCCACCGGAATTATCATATTCGCGGCTTTAAAGATCTCGGCCATAGCCGCGTCCTTGCCATTCTCCGTAACCGCGTTCAGATTCAAGATGACTATTCTTTCCAATTCCTTCCTGACCAGGTCAAGGATCTCCTGCTTTAGGTCAAACCCCACGCTTTCCGGCGTGCCCGCCAAATATTTACGGCGACGCTTGTATATTATGTTGCGCTGGTGGTTTAAGACATCATCAAATTCTAGGACGTGCTTTCTGGTATCAAAGTTCAAACCCTCTATTTTCTTTTGCGCCTGCTCAATGGAGCGGGAAACAAGTTTCGCTTCTATAGGTTGGTCGTCCGGCAAGCCGAGCCTGTTCATCATATTCTTCATCCGCTCGCCGCCGAACAATCGCATTAGGTCGTCTTCCATGCTCACAAAGAATTGCGAGGATCCCGGATCGCCTTGACGGCCGGATCGGCCGCGCAACTGGTTGTCTATACGCCGCGACTCATGCCGTTCAGTACCTACGATATGCAAACCGCCCGCTTTCCGTACGGCATCGGCTTCGGCCGCGTCAGGCGGGTTGCCGCCCAAAATAATGTCAACGCCGCGGCCGGCGATGTTCGTCGCGAGAGTAATTGAGCCCAGGCGTCCAGCTTGGGACACAATATGCGCTTCACGTTCGTGGTTCTTGGCGTTTAAAATTTCAAATTGCAGGCCTTCCTTTTTCAAATATTCCGCCAGCATTTCGTTCTTGGCGATGCTGACCGTACCGATGAGTACGGGCTGGCCTTTTTTGTGGCGTTCTTTTATCTCCTTGGCGATGGCCTTGAATTTGGCATCTTCAGTTTTATAGACAACGTCAGGGTGATCCGTCCTGATCATAGGCCTGTTAGTCGGGATCACGTCCACATGCAACTGGTAGATTTTGAAAAATTCCTCTTCTTCGGTTTTAGCTGTGCCGGTCATCCCCGACAACCTGGAATATAACCGGAAAAAATTCTGAAAAGTGATGGTAGCCAGGGTTTTGCTTTCCTGCTGGATTTTGACATTCTCTTTGGCTTCAATGGCCTGATGCAAGCCCTCGCTGTAGCGGCGGCCAAACATCAGCCGTCCAGTGAATTCGTCCACGATAATTATTTCGCCTTCGCGCACAACGTAATCGCGGTCCTTTTTAAAAAGCGTCTTGGCGCGCAGAGCCTGCTCGATATGATGGATGGTCGACACGCCTTTTGATGTGTCGTAGATATTTGGCACGTTCAGAAATTTCTCTATCTTGGTGATGCCATCATCAGTCAGACTAGCGGCCTTATGTTTCTCATCCACCGTGTAGTCCGTTGCTTCATCCAGCCGGTCCACCAACTTGGCAAAGTCGTAATATTTCTGCGTTGGCTCCATGTCGGGCATGGAAATAATGAGTGGAGTTCTGGCCTCGTCTATCAAAATACTGTCCACCTCGTCCACAATGGCATAGAACAAGTCGCGCTGCACCAATTGGCTGACGTGCTGGACCATATTGTCGCGCAAGTAATCGAATCCGTATTCGTTGTTTGTGCCATAAGTAATGTCCGCGTCGTAAGCCTGGCGCCGCGTAATTGGCCGCATATGCTTTACGTCCAGGACCAACCCTTGCGTCATGCTTTCCAGCTGCTTTATCTCCTCCTCTTCAGGCTGATAGGTAGGATCATATAAAAAAGACGCTTCATGTTGGATAGAAGCCACCGACAGGCCAAGATAGTGATAAACCTGGCCCATCAATGACGCCTGCCACCGCGCTAAGTAATCGTTGACCGTGACTAGGTGCGCGCCCTTGCCGGCCAGGGCAAAAAGCGCCAACGGCAAGGTCGCGGTCAGGGTTTTGCCTTCACCAGTCTTCATTTCCGCGATGCGGCCTTCGGACAAAACAATGCCGCCGATCACCTGCACGTCATAATGAAACTGGCCAAGCGTCCTTTTAGCGGCCTCGCGCGTTAAAGCGAACATGCGCGGCCTAATCTGTTTGAGCCGTTTTTGGATATCATCAAACTTCTCCAGTTCCTTAAGCTGGGCTTTAAAATCCGCAACCTCAGCTCTTATCTGTTCCTGGCTTAGCTTTGCCACTTCATCCTTAAAGCCGTTTATCTGTTCAAGCTCCTTGCCATAAACCTGCACTGGGCTCTTTTCCACGGAAAATATCCTTGAAATAAAAGACATAAAACTTATTCTTATGAGGGAATTAAAAAGAAATCCTTAACATTATACCAAAAAAACGATTGTCGTAAAACCTCTCTTATATCTTTATTTTTGGCGAGCATCCGCTGTCATCTGCTATTTAAGTCGTAACAGCCGTCAAAACGTGAAAGGACAGGCTATGGAATTATTGAAAGATATCTCCAAATACCTCTTCAGGATAGTGAGCGCGGAAGGGATATTCAAGGCTTTTGTCGCGATCCTTTTAGTTTTGGCCATCTTGGCTTCAGTCCTTTATTATTTCAGCCACCGCCAGCCGAAAACACCATCTCCGCCGCCTAAACGCAGTGCCACACCGCGTTATTCGTCTATCCATAAAGATACCGCCGGCTCTGTTTATCCAGAACCGGCGGCGACGACGCGCATATAAACGCGGAATTGATGGGGGGTGATAATCTGCTGATGATAAGCGGCGGCGAACGTCAGTCCATTCTGGTAGAATAGGCCAATCACAAGCCGCAATCCACGGGCGGTCTTTTTGATGTCTAATACCGATCCCCTAGTGCCCGGAGGGATCTCCGGTCCGGACCTAATCTTAAACCCCTGCCTCACTACGACGACGGCTCCTTTGAGCGCCAAGAGCTCCACTTCAGTGAATTCTTTCATTATTTTCCCTTTCCGTCATTCTCCATTAGTCTCCGCAGGCCGACCAACATTATCGTTAGCTGGCAGGCGCGCCTGCGCTGTTTGTCGGGATTGGCCTTACGGCCGTTCTTCATATCTCTAAGAAGATAATATAACGTTCGCCTGACGTCTTTTTGCAGCTTTCGCTGCCTAGCGGAAATACCCAACGGAACGTCAGGCATCGTGTCGTCATTATCCCAATCCCATCCTCCCATTGTTCCTCCTTGGTAATTTTGATGATGCCGCAAAAACAAAAACACCTCCCGCGAAATCCGGAAGGCGCAAGACGCAAAACTGCCTAAGACGCGATGAAATCCCGGACTTCGCGATTTCGCAAAGCCCACCACCACGCTGCCTGTGCTTTAATTATTCCGATTGTCTTAGTCATTGTATTTCGATATTATCATATCCAACCCGCGCCGTCAACTAGCGTACTAGTACATTAATACATTTAAAGACAAGTTATCCACAATTTGATTTATATGGCGCAATATGTTAGCGTTCTAGTGCATCAAACTTATATATGTATATATGAGATATAATAAACATTTTGGACGAGAATTAGAGGCTGTGCTGGCTAAAGCCGCTAAAGACCCCATACTGTTGCATGATTTCCTTTTCGATTTGCTCTCCCCCGCTGAATATACCGACCTGGCGGTTCGCTGGCAAATAATTAAGCAGCTGCACGAAGGTAAACCGCAGCGCGAAGTGGCAAAGGACCTGCGTGTCAGTGTCGCCACCATTACGCGCGGCTCCAAGGAAATGATGAACAAAAACGGTGGCTTTCGACGAATATTGGACCGATACTATAACAAAAAATCCCGCTTATAGCGGGATTTTTTTACTTTGTGCCTTTTACGCCTCGCGCGCCCCTGCGTTCGCTGAGTTTTTTGTCCTTTTCCTTGGCTAGCTGTTCCTTGATCTTGGGGATAGCCAAGTCCAGCGCTTCATAAAGCTCCCGGCCGCGCGCGTCCGCGTAATGACCTTTGGGTTGGATATCTATTTCCACCCTGAACCTCAAACCCTGCTTGTTCTTAGGGTCAACTTCCGCTTCTACGGAAACCTTATCTTCTTCTTTGATAAATTTTGCCAGCCGCTCCATTTTTTTATTGATAATGTTCTCCATTGCCGGAGTCAAAGTCGTATTCGTCCCTTTTATTCTGATGTTCATGATGGTGGAAAATGGTTATTGATAAAACGCCGCTAGATATATTATAGCATACTCGGCTTCCTAATTTTCAACTTCCTTTATTTCTCCAGGGGAAAAGCCGACCAATTCCGGCTCGTGGGCGAGCTTAAGGCCGGTTTTTTCGCAAACCGTCTGTCTTACTTTCTTAATAAGATCCAGCACGTCTTTTGATGTCGCTTTGCCAGTCGCGTTTATTATCACTAAAGGCTGGTTTCTGTTTATCTTGGCCCCGCCGACCTGAACATCCTTAAGTCCGCAAATATCCAGCAGGAACGCAGCCGGGATCTTTATGCTTTCCGCTTCCTTAAATACCCGTTGACGCAATTCCGACAATATCCCCTCACCGAAATTCTTTTTGACCAAATCTTCCACGCAACCGTAGGTTTCCGCGTCCAACACTACGTTCTTAAAAAACGATCCCGCGTTCCCGTTTTTAGCCTCTTGCGGAAAAGGATATTTTTTGTCTCTTATCTCTGTTACCGCTTGCCTGATACCACGCAAGCTCGGATTGCGACCGTTAAACCTTTCCTTGAGGTCGCGATAATCCAGGTTTGGTTTTCCGTCTTTAATGAATCGAAAACGAACCGATAGAATCACGTATCTTCCTTTTTCTATCCCGTTAAAGACGCTACGGCGATAACCGAATCCGCAATCTTCATTAGACATTATCTTAACGGTATTGTCTAATATGTCAAAAACCTCCACTTCTTTTACTGTCTGTCTCACTTCCTGTCCATAAGCGCCTACATTCTGCACCACTACGGCCCCACAGCTTCCCGGAATGTGCGATAAGTTTTCTATCCCCCACCAGCCGTTCTTTACCGCCATCTCCACGATTCCATCCCACTTTTCTCCGGCCGCTACCTTTAAAATCACTTCTTTGTCGTCTTCCAACAATATCCTTGCTCCGCAAAGCTCCATCTTTATCACCAATCCGTCAAAGCCTTTGTCGCTTATCAGTACGTTGCTTCCGCCGCCTAAAACAAAAACAGGCAGCCCTTTTCCTTTGGCGAAAGCCAATGCTTCCTTCAGATCATCAACATCTTTGACCGCGCAAAAATACTTCGCCGGCCCACCGATCTTGAAAGTGGTATATGGAGCTAATGGTTCGTCTTCCTTGATTTGGATCATCTTGATTATTTCTTCCAATCTTTTATGAGTATCCCGCCGTGGACGCGCCTGACAGTCAGTTTCTGCTTCTCCCTCCACTTAAGATCACACAACATTTCCGTAGGCAGTGTAAGCCCCAACGACGTTTTGCCCCAACGGATAAGTTTACGGGTGTTCTTTTCTTTTGGCGTTTTATTCGACATAAATATATATTTAAGGGTCTTGCATAGGAAATTTTGCTACAATGTAGTAAAAGACCTATGAAATACAGTAAATTATCGACTTTTAAGATTAAGAAGATTTTGCACTGTTTTGCTAACGAATTAACGGCAGTTCAGGCAGCTAGAGAATTAAGGTTAAAT
>Ga0078972_1003446_pt1 | contig 47387 bp, 27 predicted proteins | sample YelNatPaOPGAMG01_FD_67568 | JGI IMG/M metagenome (GOLD analysis project Ga0078972, IMG submission 67568) | Hot spring thermophilic microbial communities from Obsidian Pool, Yellowstone National Park, USA - OP-RAMG-01 (SPADES assembly) (version 2) | ecosystem: Environmental > Aquatic > Thermal... | reverse complement strand
CAGGGCGGTGTCGGAGCGGTCGGTTGCCGCGGGGCGGACGATGCTGTTTGGGGCGTTGGGGTGGCTGTGGCTGGGCTGGGTGTCGGGGCGGGGGCAGCAGGAACTGCAACGGTTTGTCGGGAGTTGGGGTGGGCGCGGTGGCTGCGCCGCAAGAAGCGGCGGCCGAGGTGCGGGCGCGGTATCAGAGGCTGGAAGTGTTCGCGGCGTTGCGAGGCCTGCGCGTCCAAGCGTGCCCGCTGCTCACCAAACTGGCCCGGAAAAGTTAGTGACATTGGGTTTCCGAGCTGCCGTATCCCGGCTTCCAGCCGGCGGTGCGTGCGGGTGTCCGGTGCTCCCGCTGATTGGCCGGCGGCCGTTTCACGATTCACAAACCGGGCTTGCCCGTCTATGTTCCGCCCGCGTCGGGCCCGGTCCGCTGAGCTGGACCGGCCCGGCAGGGATTGAAATGGTGATGGACCTTCAGCGCGACATACATCGGCCCGGGCCAAGGCCGGCAGCCACACTGCCCCAGTCATCGGGTTTGAAGGTGAGCAGTGGGCGCCGGCAAAACCAAGGCGAGCGCAGGAAGCTGCTCGATTCGTATGAAACCTTTCCCCCTAGGGCTTGAGTCGGCTTAGCTACGATGAACCTGGTGCCCTGGCTGGTTTGGCTGGTGCCGTTGGCCGCTGCGGCGTGGGTCACGCTGGCGGCCTTGCGCCGGCCTAAGCTTAGCGCAGCGGTGTCCATCGGGGCGGTTGTCCTCAGCTTTATCTTGAGCCTCGTTACCTTTGGCCTGCACCGCAGCGCAGGTCAACCGGTCGAATGGAGCGTTCGCTGGCTAACGGTCGGTGGGCTGGAGGTGCCGGTAGGGGTGAGGCTGGACTCCTTGAGTTTGCTGATGCTGCTGGTGGTCAGCGGCGTGGGCAGCGTCATTCACATTTATTCCTGGGGCTACATGCGGGCTGACCGCAGCATAGGCCGGTATTTTGCCGGGCTGAGCTTTTTCACCTTTGCGATGCTGGGCATCGTGTTGGCCACCAATTTTGTGCAACTGTTTGTGTGTTGGGAGCTGGTGGGGTTGTCCAGCTACCTGTTGATCGGGTTTTGGTACGACCGACCCGCAGCCGCCGCCGCGGCGCAAAAGGCCTTCATCACGACGCGCTTGGGCGACTTTGGGTTTTTGTTGGGCATCATTTGGGTGTGGTTCAACTGGGGCACCGTACACTTTGGCCAGCTCCAGCAAACCCTCCAGCACAACCCGGCCCTGCGCGACGGGGCCGCGTTAGCCCTGGCTGGGGTTTTGATCCTGTGCGGTGCGGTGGGCAAAAGCGCTCAGTTCCCCCTGCATGTGTGGTTGCCCGACGCCATGGAAGGTCCCACGCCGGTCAGCGCACTCATTCACGCGGCGACCATGGTAGCGGCTGGGGTGTACTTGTTGTGCCGGGTTCACTTCATGTTAGTCGAGCCGGTGCTGCAGTGCATCGGTTGGTTAGGCGCAGGGACGGCGGTGTTGGCGGCGGTAATTGCCCTGCAGCAGAACGACATCAAACGTATCCTGGCCTATTCGACCCTGTCTCAATTGGGATACATGATCATGGCGGTGGGCTTGGGCGGGCCTGGCCCAGCCATGTTCCATCTGACCACACACGCCTTTTTCAAGGCGCTGTTGTTTCTGGGCGCTGGGGCTGTGATTGTGGCGTTGCATCATCAACAGGACATCTGGCAGATGGGCGGCCTGAAAGCGCGCATGCCCACCACCTACTGGACGTTTCTGGTGGCTAGCTTGGCCTTGTGCGGTGTGCCGCCCTTGAGCGGGTTTTACAGCAAAGACCAGATCCTGGCTTTAGCTGCGGCACGTGCGCCGCTTTGGTTTGGCTTGGGGGTCGGGGTGGCAATCTTGACCACGCTTTACATGTTCCGGCTGGTGTTTGTGGTCTTCTTGGGCCCAAGCAGGTCCGAACCTGCGCGCCAGGCGACCGAAGCGCCTGCGGTAATGAAGTGGCCGTTGGTGGCACTGGCTGTGCCGGCAGCAGTATCTGGCCTGTGGGGGATCGAGGCGTTTCTGCAACCCCAATTCACGGGCAGCCAAACTGGCCTCGAGCCCGTCGGGCTGCGTGCGTTGGTGGAGCCCTTGCGTCATGCGCCGGGGGTGGCCTTTGCCGGGTTGGGCGCATTCATCGTGGGCCTGTTGCTAGCCCGCACGCTTTATTACCAAGCCGCCACCGACCCGTTGCCGACCAAGCTGGGTGCCTTGGCCACAGCCATGAACAACCGGTTCTACTTCGATGAGCTGTATCAGAAACTGATCGCCCTGACCCACGAAGCCCTGGCCCGGCTCATCGATTGGAGCGACCGCTGGGTGATTGCTGGCCTGGCAGTGCGCGGGCTGCACGGCACAACCGAGCTGGCAGGTCGGCTGTTGCGGCTAGCTCAAACGGGCAACGCCCAGACCTACGCCCTGCTGGTGGTGTTTGGGGTCATCGCGGTGCTGGCATGGGTGCTCAGCGGCTAACCGAGCCTGGGATACCATTATGTTAACGGCCCTGATCCTGATTCCGCTGTTGACCGCCGGTTTGGTAGCGCTGCTCCCAGGCCGGTGGGCAAGGGCGTGTCGCTGGATGGCGTTGGCGGGCGCAACGGCGACGCTGGGTGTGGCCGTGGCGGTCTTTTTGCAATTCGATCCGAGCGCATCGGGTTATCAGTGGGTCGAGCAGATGGCCTGGGTGCCAGCTTTGGGGATTAGCTACCATGTGGGTGTGGACGGGCTGAATGTGGGGTTGATCCTGATGGGCGCGGTGGTGGCCTGGGCAGCTATCGCAGCCGCCGACGAGGTCTCGACTCGGCCCAAAGCCTTCTATGCCCTGCTGCTGGTGGTGACCGGGGGCATCTTGGGCGCATTTGTGTCGCTGGACCTGTTTGCTTTTTATTTCCTTCACGAGCTAGCGTTCGTGCCCACATTCATCATGATGGGCATCTGGGGCCGAGGCGATCGGAAAGATTACGCCACCTTCCAGATCACCATCTACCTCAGCGTCGGCGCACTGGTGGCACTGGTGGGGTTAGTGGCCCTGTATTTGGAAGTGCCGGCTGAGGCCCGCACATTCGACCTGGTCAAGCTCCAGCAGCATCTCCAAGCCCACCCGCTGGCTGTCGGCACGCAACGATGGATCTTTGGTCTGCTGCTGTTGGGGTTTGGAATCTTGGTTGCCTTGTGGCCGTTCCACACTTGGGCACCCATAGGGTACGCCAGCGCGCCAACCGCCACCGCCATGCTGCATGCGGGTGTGCTGAAAAAATTCGGGCTGTACGGCCTGATGCGAATTGCGCTGCCGCTGTTGCCTGACGGTGCCGCGGCGTGGCTGCCGGTTGTAGCGGTGCTAGCGGTGGGCAACCTCCTGTGGGCTGGCTGGGTGGCAATGCGCCAGCGGGATTTGAACCTGTTGTTGGGCAACTCTAGCGTGGCGCACATGGGCTTTGCGTTCTTGGGCATAGCCAGCTTGACGGTTGTGGGGTTGACCGGGGCGGTAGTGGTGATGGTGGCTCATGGGTTGGTGGCCGCCCTGAGCTTTGGCCTCAGCGGATTTCTCTACAAGCAGACCGGGACGCTGCAGATGGATCAGCTCGGCGGGCTGTTGCGCCCGCTGCCATTTATCGGCGCAGCCCTGGCGATGGCCTTGCTGGCCGGGTGCGGTCTGCCTGGGTTTGCCAATTTTGTGGGTGAACTGCTGGTGTTGTTGGGCGTTTGGGGCGCGCGCACTTTACCGGGCGCGTGGATTGGGGTGGCAGCAGCCTGGGCAGGCCTAATCATCGGCGCGGTCTATGCCCTCGGTGCGGTGCGCACCATCCTGCACGGGCCACTGCCGGTCCAATGGGTCGGGTTGACCGACGCGCGGCTGTGGCGCAAAAGCCCATTTGTGGTGTTGCTAGCAGTGCTGCTGCTGTTTGGGTGTGTGCCTCGGTTGTTGACTGACCGGGTCGCACCCGCCACAGCCCAATTGGTGAACCGCGCGGCCAAGGTCAACCCACAGGGTCCGGTCAACCCTCTTCTGGCACATGGGCCATGACCAGCGCACCCCTGATGCTCGAGTTTGCCGTGCTGGTGCTGGGCTTGGGTGCCCTGGTGCAAGACTTGCGCTTACCAGCCCAGGCCAAACGACAGCTCGGCCACTGGGTCGCGCTGGGCTTGCTGGTGGTCTTGGGGTATAGCCTGGTGCGAATGCAGGCTGGGCCGCCTCAGTTTGCCTTCGGACAAAGTTACGTGCTGGACGGGCTAGCGCTGTGGTTCAAGCGGTTCTTTTTGTTGGCCGGCAGCCTGACGCTCCTGTGGGCCACCGCCGCTGCCCCGCGGTTGGAGACCGGCTGGGGCGAGTTTTACAGCCTGCACATCTTCGCTTTGCTGGGCATGTTGGTGGCCGCGTCAGCCAATGACTTTGTGACGGTGTTCGTGGCGCTGGAACTGATCACTGTAAGCTTCTACGTGCTGACCAGTTTCCAGCGGCGCTGGTTGGTTTCGTTGGAAGCAGGCAGCAAGTATTTGGTGCTGGGCGCCCTGGCCACGGGCCTGATGGTCTATGGGATTGCGTTGATCTATGGCACCAGCGGCACGCTAAGCTTTGCTGAGCTGGCCCGGAAAGCGGCTGCTCTGGAGACCAACCGGTTGTTTCGGGTCGGCCTCCTGCTGGTGCTGTTGGGATTAGCGTTCAAGTTGGCCGCTGTGCCGATGCAGTGGTGGGCACCGGACGTGTATCAAGGCGCACCCACGCCGGTCACCGCCTTTTTGGCCGTCGGCTCGAAGGCGGCCGGTCTGGTGGTGTTGCTGCGCCTGTTGTGGACTGGGTTGCCTCGACCGGCGGCGCAGGTGTGGACCGGGGTGCTGATGGCGCTAGCGGCCGCCAGCATCCTTTACGGCAGCCTAGGCGCCATTCCGCAGTGGAATCTGAAACGGCTGCTCGGTTACTCCAGCATCGCCAACGCAGGTTACCTGCTGATGGCCGTGGCGGTGCTCAGTCCAGAAGGCACGACCGGTAGTCTGTATTTCCTGGGTGCCTATTTGTTTACGCTGCTGGCTGCTTTCGGTGTGCTGACGGTGCTGATGTCGGCCGGCCAAGCCGAAGACTTAGGCAGCTTGGCCGGACTGAGTCGGCGCTCGCCGGGCCTGGCAGCGGTGTTGGCGTTGGCGATGGTATCGTTGGCGGGGGTGCCGCCCTTAGCCGGGTTTTTCGGGAAATTCCTGATCATCAAAGCCGTTTTGGAGGCTGGACCCGGGTATTATTGGATGGTGGCTGTGGCGCTGTGGGGCGTGGTGGTGTCGCTCTGGTACTATTTTGGCGTGATCCGAGCCGCATATTGGGCTGCTGCGCCGCAGTCATTGCCGGCAGTGAAAGTCTCCAAGACAGCCTGGGCCGGGTTGATGGTTTGCGTGGCGGGGATGCTGTTCTTAGGCCTGTTCCCGAGTGCCTTGGTTGACTTCGCCCGCCAGGTTGCAGGGGGCCTGCGATAAAGTCGCGCCGCACGAATCTGGTCTAGTACCCGGCCAACTCGAGGCCACTCCAGTCCGGTGCGGCCGCATCAGCCAGCTCCACCAGGCCACCAGCGCATACGCCCCAAAAGCCGCTCCCAACGCAGCCAAGTATGCGCACGACCACTGGGCAATGAAACGGCCCCACAACCATACACCTAGCCCGGCCACCAATGCCGCGTAGGCGCTGGCAGCCCCTCCCAGCCGCGTGAATAGCCCGAGCACCACTAACGCAAAAATCCCCGCGCTGCCAAACGCCGAGGCGTTCTGCACCAACTCGAGAATCGAGCCGGCCCCCAATGCCAAACCCCAGGCGACCAGCCCGAACACCACCACCCCAGCCCGCGAAAGCCGAACCTTGCTGCGCTCGGTCAAGCCGGGTCGTATCGGCAGGATCAAATTATGCGCTGTCAATGCCGCAGCGGCCAACAACGTGCTGTCCACCGTCGAGAGAATCGCCGATACCAGTGCACCGGCAAACAGGATGTACAGCAGGGTTGGCAAATGCCGTTGCGCCATCAGGGGCAGCACCTGCTCAGCTTGCTGCAGCTCGGGGAACCATTGCGTGCCCACCAAGCCGAACCACACCGGGATCAACCCTACCGCAATGTAAAGCCCGCCGCCCAACAACGCGGAGCACTGTGCCACCCGAGGCGACCGAGTGGCTAAGACGCGCGCCACCAGTTCTTGGGCTACAACCGAGCCGCAGATCGGGATGGCCCAAGCCTCCAATAGCTCGAAGCCGTGCCGATAACCTCCGAACAATTCGAGCCGAGTGGGATCGATCGCCTGCCACGCAGCCTGCAGCTCGGTGCCGCTGGGAAACACCGCCACCCACAACACAACCAACCCCAACACAATCACCACCCCTTGAATGAAGTCGGTCAACACATCCGCCCGCATGCCGCCGAAACCGGTGTAAAAAATCGCCACAGCCGTCGCTAAACTCACCGCCTTGAGCAGGCCCAAGTGCGCCGCGGTGTCCAGCACCTGCGCAAAAGCCCGGACCTGAGCTGCCGCCCAGATCACGGACGTGGGCACCATCAGCAGGGTAGCCAACCGCTCGACCCCAGGCGAATACCGTTGCCGAAACAGGTCAGCCAACGTCGTCAACCGCCGCCGCCACAGGGGCGCGGCGAACACCAAACCCATCAACAGCAGACACCCTCCGTACCCAAACGGGTCAGCGCAAGTGCCCGATAACCCCCGTTGATATACTGCCCCGGCTGCCCCAACGCACGTCTCGGCCCCAAACCAGGTGGCAAAACAACTCAGCGTGGCCAACCCGTAACCCAGCCGCCGCCCAGCCAGCAGGTAATCGTCTTCATCCCGAATGCCCCGTGCCACCACCAAGCCCAAGACCACTTGGAGCGCCACATAAATGAACAGGCCCAGCAGCACGGCGTTCATTGGGCCAAATCCAGCAGCCTCTTGCGGCTGAATGTCAACTGAAACTGCTGCCCACCCGTGTAATCCACCTCAAGCATCGTGCACTGCGTAGAAGCTTCGGAGCACCAGCCAGGCTCGGCGGCTGCGACAGCTCGGATGCCGTCGCGGCTTCCACAGGCCCAATCGCCTCGCCTTGTTTCACCACCATTCCACCGGGCCTTCGGGCACCGGAATCGTTGCCGCCTCCTCCGCCTCCGCTTGCCCCGCCTCTGACCGATCCAACGGTGGCGGACGGAATCGGGGCAGTAACTGGCCGTTCGCATCCAGAAACTGTTGGCGCCACTGCTGGTAATGCGCCAGCACATCCAAGAAGTCAGCTCGGGTGCGGATCTGCACCACTCGACGGTTAAACTCGCTGGCCGGACCGAACCGTCGCGCATACAACGGAGCTATCTTGCGAAACATGCGGCAAGCAGCGTCCTCACCGAACAGCTCGATCATCCGGTCCAGATGCCGCAGCATGAAGGCCACTCGGTCTGAAAAGCTCGGCTCGGGCAAAAGCTGGCCGGTAGCCAAATAATGCTGCGTATGGGCGAAAATCCACGGATTGTAAAATGCCCCGCGGCCAATGCTCACCCCAGCACAACCGGTCCGGTCCAGCATCCGCTTGGCAGCCTGCGGGGTGGTGATGTCGCCGTTGCCAATGACCGGGATGTGCCGGACCGCCTGCACCACAGCCCGAATGCCGTCCAAGTTGACCGGCCCACTGAAACCTTGCGCCCGGGTGCGGCCATGCACGAACACGGCCGCCACGCCCACCTGCTCCAGCTCACGCGCCAGCTCCGGTGCAGTCATCTGAGCTGCATCCCAACCCAGCCGCATCTTCACCGTCACCGGGATGCGCACCGCTTCGACCACGCTGCGCGCTAACTGGGCAGCTTTTGCGATGTCCATCAGCATCGCGGCGCCGGCCCCCACCCGACACACCTTCCGCACCGGGCAGCCCATGTTCAGGTCCACACACGCTGCCCCGAGCGATTCCACCAATTGCGCGGCAGCCCGCATCTCCTCCGGCTTGGCCCCAAACAATTGCACCGCCAGAGGCTGATCCGCCGGGCAGGTCTCGACCAGTTTCAGTGCCTTGGGCCGTTTTTCCAGCAACGATCGGGCGTTGACCAGCTCGGTCGTGGCCAGGCCTAGCCCGCCCAGCTCGCGCACGGTCAGCCGGAACGCTAGGTTGGTGTAGCCGGCCAACGGCGCCAGACACAGATTCGACTGCAACTGCACGGACCCGATCCGCACAAGCGCAAAACGTATAGCCTCAAGCCTGCCAGGCCAAGCGCTCGTCCGTGGCCCTGGCTGCTCCGGCGCACGCCCAAGCTCGCCACGCCCGACCCCCTGTGCGGCCCTGCTCAGCGCAAGGAGCTTGACCTGAGAACCAGCCGCACCGATGCCACAAACGGGGATGGACGTCCGGCCCGTGCCGGTCCACATTTCGCCCGCACCCGGACCGAGGCGACCGAAGTGGGTCTGGGGTTGAGTGCCACGTGCGCGCCAGCTCCGCTGCACTTCGGGCCCAGTCTGGCTGCGGCCTGTGGTTATGAAAAATCAATCAGGCCAGCGCAATGTGACGTGCACAGAACCCGTGTGAGAAACAGATGAAACCTATGACACTGCGGTCCCCAGCTTCGATACCGGTTCCGACCTTTGTTTGGCCCTTGGCAACAGTGTGCAGCTTGGTCCTCAGCGCCAGCGGCATGGGCCTTGCGGCTCGCGCAGCCCAGCCGCCTGAAGCACAGGTGCAGGGCCTCTACGAAGGCTCGGCGCGCCAGGCTGCTGACAGCTTCAAGCTCGAAGCTCGTGTGGTAGCCCAAGGCAACGGCATCTACAAAGTGTTGATCCGACAGTTCCTACCTGCAGATGAAATCAGGCGCATCGAGTTAACCGGTCGGACTGAGGGCGACAGCGTCAAATTCTCCGGCCGGGCAGACGAATTGGAATGGTCTGGCACCTACAGCGCCGGTGCTATCCGTGGCCAGATCGGCCAGACGGGCCGATTCGACCTTCAGCGCTTGGAACGCAACTCGCCCACGCTCGGTAAAGCGCCGCCTCCGGGTGCGATCGTGTTGCTGGACGGCAAAGACTTCTCCGAATTGGTCCGGGCCAACGGCGCAGACTGGTATTTGGGCGACATGAGCCAGGATGGCTGGCCGGTGTGGGAAGTGCCCATCTACACCTTCGCACCCCAAGAACCGACCAACTGGCCCAGCCCAGCTCAGCCACTGCCACCCGGCTGGACCATGAGCCGCGAACGACGTCGTGCCGATGTGGTGTTGGGCATCGGCTCAGACGGCTCGATCCAAGTGCCTCGAGGCGGTATGACTTCCAAACGCAGTTTCGAGGGTAGCTTCGATCTGCACGTCGAGTTCATGTGCCCGCTGATGCCGGCTGCCCATAGCCAGGGCCGCGGCAACAGCGGGGTGTACCTGCCCAACGGCGATGAAATTCAAGTGCTGGATTCATTCGGTGAACCCACCTACCTAGGCGGCGGCTGCGGTGGCCTTTACCACTACAAGGACCCCGATTGCATGGAACCAATCGAAAGTCTCAAGGGCAAACCTGAGAACCAGTTTACCCTGGCGTCGCTGCCGCCTTTGAGCTGGCAGACTTACGATATCGAATACCGGGTCGAAAAGAAGGATGGCCAATACGTCGGCAGACCGCGTGTGACGGTGTACCACAACGGCATCAAGATCCACGAGAACGCCATCCTCAACCGGCCTGCCCGGCGCGGCACGGTCCATTTCCAAGACCACGGTAACCCGGTCCGTTACCGCAACATTTGGATATTGCCGCTGCCCTGAAGCCCACTGCGGGCATGCCGGCCCAAGGCCATCCGAATCCGCCAGGCAGATCGGCCCTGCGGCACAAGGCAACAGATACTGAACTGATGCTAGGCCCAGTGCACCTGCTGAGGCGTGAGTGCCGACTAATAGACCGCCTGGCCCAAGCAAAAGTTTGGATATGTGCCTTGGGCTTCGTGGCAGTGCAGCCGGCTTTACCTGCACAAAACCTGCTGGCCAATGGCGGGTTCGAGGAAGGCGCCTGCGACTGGACCCTGGCGGGCGCGGCCACGTTGGACCGGGCAGTGGCGCGCAGCGGCGCTGCCTCGCTGCGCGTGTGTTCCGGCGGCGCGCGCCAGGACATTGTGGGCCTGCCGCCAGGCGCCCAGTTTACCTGCACGGTGGCCCTCAAGGTTCAGAACGTGCAGCCGACCGCTGCCGCCGGCTACGCCTACATCGCCGTCTATCAACTGGACGAGTTCGATGACATCATCACAGCCCGCGATTTCGTCCAGCGCACCGGCACGACCGAGTGGCAGACGCACCACTACACGTTCACCGTGGCCGAAGGGTGCCGCACCGTGTCGGTCCGATGCGGCCTGTTCCAAGCCACAGGCACGGCGTGGTTCGACGACTTCGCCCTGGTGGCCGGGGCAGAACCGGTCGAATTCAGTCAGCTTGCCGCAGCCGAGGCTGAAGCGCTGGTGCGCTTGGGGCTGCCCACCAATGCCGCCGGTCGCGTGGCCATCTTCAAGGATGACATTCCGCCTGACGGCGCGCCTTCTGACCCGGACCACTTGGCAAGCGTGCTGCGGGCTGCCGGGTTTGGAGTGGCCTTTCTGGACAGCGCGCAGTTGGCTGACCGGCATCTGCTCAATCGCGCTGCGTTCGACGTGCTGATTTTGCCTTACGGCGCCAGTTTTCCCGTGCAAGCCGCCGAAAATTTCCGCCGGTTCTTGCGTGCCGGAGGCAAGTTCCTGTCCACCGGCGGCTACGCCTTCGACAACCTGCTGGAACGCACTCCGCAAGGCTGGCGCAGCCCGGCACCACCGGCCAGTTCGCCGCCGGCGGCTGCGGTCTGGCGTTGTGACATTCCTGCTGCCGAGCTGCGCGGCAAAGGTGAGTTGACCTTCAGCGGTTGGCTGAAAACCGCGCGCGTGACCGGGCCGGGCATGGCCTTCTTTGCGGTGTATCAAATTGCTGCCGATGGCAACCTGCCCGAATGGCGCGACCTGTGCAAAGTGACCGGCACCCAGGATTGGCAGGAGCACCGTTACAGCTTCAACGTCCATCCCCGCGCTGCCACAGTCAGCCTGCGCGCCGGGCTGTATCGGTGCTCGGGTGTGGCTGCCTTCGATGACATCCGCCTGACCGATGCCTCAGGCCAGGCCTTGTTTTCGGCGGACTTCGAGGACGAATTCAACCCCGATCAGCCCGGCCCGAAGCGCTGGGTACGCTCAGACCGCGCCTTGTGCGAGGTGCAATCCCGCACCCGCCACTCCGGCCAGCGCGCGCTCAAGGCCAGACTCGATCTCAGCCCCACCCGCCCGGAACGGCTCAACACCCGTCATGGCCGGCCTGAAGACGGGCTGGAGGTCGAGCCGTCCCAACTGGGCGTGTTCCAACCCGATTACCCGTTGGAACGCGTGGCCTTTGCGGCCGCTGCGCCGGACCAGTGCGTGCTGGACGCGGCCACGCGGCTGGAAGGCGCTTTGGCCGGATTTGCCGCCTGTGGCGTGGTGGGGTTCGACCATGCCCGCTGGGTGCCGCTGCTCAATGCCTACGATTGCTACGGGCGGCTCCGTGGCGCCGCCGGCGCCTTGCTGCGCCATTACGCCGGCCCGTATGCCGGGTCCAGTTGGTCATTCTTTGGCGTGACCAACTGCGACCTGTTCGCTCCGACCAACCTGACGATGGCCACGGCTTTGAGCCGGATTGTGGGCGCGCTGGTCGAGGACGTGTATTGGGCCGCGTTGGTGCCGGAGCCGGCCTGCGTGCGGCAAGGCGAGCCGGTGAAGCTGTTGGCCACGCTTTGCAATGGTGGCCGCAAGCCGCGCACGCTGGGCCTGCGAGTCGAAATCTTCGCGGGCGTCCCGCACCAAACGCCACCCCTCACCCCAGCCCTTTCCGCGCCGAACGAAGAGGGCGTTGCGGGTGGCATGGCACACGAGCCGAACGCGCACGGCTCCAAGCTGGCTCATTCCCAACGCGCTGAACAGCGCCGCGGCTCAATAGCCCCATCCCTGCGCCCCGGCGCGGCCGAGTGGTCCCCCTCTCCCCTCAACGGGGAGAGGGCCGGGGTGAGGGGTGAACCAAAGCCGGTGGCCACCCTTACCCAGTCCCTCACCCTGCTGCCCGGCCAGACCAACTTGGTTACTGCCGAATGGGCACCCTCACGGTTCACCACGGATTTCTACTGCGTGCTGGGGCACCTCGAGGACGGCCCGCGCGAGTTGGACCGGATCGAAAGCGGATTCGTTGTCTGGGACCCGAAGGTCATCGCCGCCGGGCCGAAACTGAGTTACCGCGACAATTACCTGCGGTTCGGTAAACGCCCGCTGTTCCTGTTCGGCACCGACGATTGGAGCTACGTGTTCAACACCGCGCGCGAGACGCCCTTGCAATGGATGCGTGACATGCGCCTGCGCCGCGACCTGGGGGTGTTGATCTACGAAAACCTTCAGCTCGGCCAATACTTCGAGCATCTGCCGGTCAACCGCCTCGATGCCGCCGCCCGGGGCGAACGGCTGTCGCGCAAGATTGATGGGGTGGTGCAGCTTGCTCAACGCTACGGCCAGGTTTATTTCCCCTGCCTGTTGTGCGGCTACAACGTGGCGGTCAGCGATACCGAGCTGGCCCAACAGCGCGAATTCTGCCGCGCTTACGCCCAGCGTTACGCGCACGTGCCGGGCTTGATCTACTACCTGAACGGCGACCTGCGCTGCCGGCTCAGCGACGCGGTCACGCCGCAGTGGAACCAGTTCCTGCGCGAACGCTACGGGGACACTGCCCGGCTCCGGGTAGCCTGGGGGCAGCACGCACCCGCCCAAGAGCTGGGCAGCATTCCGGCGGAGGATTTCCACGACTGGGGCCACGCCTGGGACAACATCAAGGTTTACGACCAAAACCTGTTTCGCGCCTGGTTGATCCGGCGTTGGACCTCAGCCCTTATTGACGGCATCCGCCAACATGACCGCAGCCACCCCACCACATGCGAGTTTTATCAATTGCCCCATGAAGGCGTGGACATCCCGGCTGCAATCGGCGAGCTGGACCTGTCGAACTTCGGCTACTTTGACCGCCCGGGCGCCGACCTGGCGCGTTTGCCGGCCATCAGCAAGTTCAACGACCAACGCACCCGCGGCAAATCGTTCGGCCCGGGCGAATACGGAGTCAAAACGCATCCGGCCTGGGGCGACGGCCAAGATTACGGCTACCACATCACCCGCACCCGCGCGCAGGCCATCGAGCTGTTCTTGGCAGTGGCGCATTACACGCTGGGCCTGGGCGGCTCACGCATTCACAACTGGTGCTGGAAAGACGACGCACACCGGGTGTTTCCCTGGGGCATGATCTGGCCTTGCGACGGTGTGCCCAAGGACACCGCCTACGTCCACCGCAACCAAAGCCTGTTGTTCCGCCACTTTGCCCCGGTGTATCGCCCGCCGGCGGTCTATGTGCTCACCGCCGACATGCACCGCATGGGCGGCGGCAAGTGGGAGGTGATCGAAGGCATCCTGCAAGGCTTCAATCTAGCCCTGGCCACCCACGTCGAAAACCTCGGCACGCTCAACGACTGCGCCCTCGAGATTCCCCGCACTGCCAAGGTCATCTTCTACCCGCTGCCCTTCTGCGTGCCGGATCCGGCCTACGGGCGGCTGCTGGACTGGGTACGGCACGGCGGGGTGCTGTATCTGTCCGGCGATTGTTCCTACGACGAACTGCGCCGGCGCACGTTGACCCACCGGTTGGAAGAACTGTGCGGCGTTAGGTTTATCGGCCAAAACTACCCAAACATCGCCGTGGCCAAAACCAACGCCGCCGATCAACCCTGCATCCGGGTGGAGCCGGTGGGTGCCGAAGTCCGAACCCGGGCTGCCGATGGCACGCCACTGGTGTTGGAGCACCGGCTGGGCAAGGGCCGCGTCATCTTCTGCACCGATCCGATTGAACTTCATAGCCTGCCGCAGCGGCGCGAGCGTGAGCTGGCTCTTTACCGGTCTGTGCTGGCCGCAGCCGGGGTGCGGGCTTTGGGGCTTGAGCCGGATGACCCGCGCCTGCACTTGTTCCGCGTGCCGCTGCGCGATGGCGGCGCAGTCTGGGTGCTGTTCAACACCGACGCCACCCAACCTACCCGCACGGTCACGCTGACTGATTGCGCCCCGCCGGTTGCGCTGACCGTGGCCCGGAACCGGCCAGCCTTGGTGTGGTTCGATGGACACGGCAAGCTGCGCGCCGTGGAGGTGCAAGGCGATTGCCGGCTGGGCGCGCAACGGGTGGTCAGCGACACCACCGCTGGCATTGTGCTGGCCTTGGATGGCCGCGACCTGCGCCAGGCGCGGGCCTTGGTGCTGATGCCGTTGCAGGCTGGCACGGTGCGAATCGCCACCACCGTCGCCTGGCCGATTTCATTGGCGGCACCAGGCTCGACTTCACCCGGCAGCCAGGGGTCACCCTCTCCCCCACTGGCGGGGGAGAGGGCCGGGGTGAGGGGGCGCAACCGATCCAAGGCGCCGATAGTCGAGGTCGGCGAGTTCCACGACGGGGCTTGGGCGCCGCTGGCCCGCGCCGCCGCCCGGCTTGAGGCGGGCGAACTGGTGGTCCAGGTCCAGGCCGAACAAGTCTTCAGCCTACTGCTGCTATGCGAAGAGGCCGCTCTGCCCAAATCGCGCGCAGCGCTCAGCCGAGCGATGACCGATCCGAGTTCCCTGCCCTGAAGGGGGAATCTCACTTTATTGCAGGTTGCTATGCCGTGCGCAGCGCGGGTTTCCAACCTGCTGCACTGCCGGCTTCCAGCCGGCAGAAAAAAGGGGTAGCCGCCGACGTGGGTCGGCGGAAAAATCGGTAGCCGCCGGCGTAAGCCAGCGGATTCATCCGTCAGGTCCGCGCCAGGTCCGCCGCCTGACTGCCGCGGCTGCTCCATCGCCGCACCAACCCGGTAGCCGCCGACGTCAAGCAGCGGAGGGCAAGGAAATAAGCTGGGCCCAGGCCTCAGGCGATGCACTTGCTGCTGGCAGCCGGAGCGCTGTCGGGCTTGAATGCCGCCCATGCGCACAGTGGTCTTGGCCACAGCCAATCAGCACAAGGCTTCTGAAATCCGGGCGATTTTGCCCGGCCCATTTCAGTATCTGACGTTGCGGGATTTGCCTCAAGCACCGGCCCTGCCTGAGGACGGCCACACGTTCGCAGACAATGCAGCCCAGAAGGCCCTGACTCTGGCCCGGTGGCTGGTGGCCCATCGACCGGAGCCGGTGCAGGCCGCTTTGGCATTTGGCCTGGCCGTGTTGGCGGATGACTCGGGTTTGGAGGTGGACGCGCTGGGCGGCGCGCCGGGGGTGCATTCAGCCCAGTTTGCACACTTGGAGACAGGTGCGCCAGGCAACTCGACTGATGCGGATAACAATGCCAAGTTACTGCGTCTATTGGCTGGCTTGCCACTGCACCAGCGGGCTGCTCGGTTCCGATGTGTGTTGGCCTGGGTCGAAGTGATCCCTCCGGACCACGTGCAGCCGCCGCTGTTGTTCGAAGGCGCCTGCGAAGGGCATATTGCTCCAGAACCGCGCGGCCAAGCTGGTTTCGGTTACGATCCGCTCTTTGTGCCTGTGGGCTACCAACAAACGTTTGCCGAGCTGGGCGAGTCGATCAAAAACAACCTCAGCCACCGCCGCCGGGCTCTGGATCGACTAGCGCACTACCTGGCCAGCCGCGTTTCGCTATCAGCCCCTCCACCCTAGCGGTCCGTGAGCCGGTCGTCGGGTGAGGCATCCGCCAGGTTCAGCTTCGTCTTCAGGATTCGATCGGTTAACCGCGCGGCAAGATGCGTCACTGCACTGGTCAGATCCTGCCTAGTTCGAGGGTCCCGCGGTGCCTCTACCTGACGCGGCCCATAACACAAAACCCGATCCAAAACAGGCCAAGAAGCCCAAGCGGCTGTAGCTCGGCTGCCAGCCATGCACAAGTTCAGGCGGAGGGTTTTGCTGTTGGAACCGATCTTGCTGTGCTGGAAGGCCGATGAACCGTCGGGATCCGCCTCAGGCCGGCAAGCGGTTCTAACTGCCCGGCTCCGGCAGCGGCCCGATACTGGGCAGAAACAGTCCACTGGATGTTGGACACAACCATTCCTGAAGTTAGCGGGAGCACACCGTCGGCGGCACCGGGCTGGCTCAACCTGCCTCCGGGCCCGGGGCCGGCGCCCCAAACTTTGCGACTGGTGTTGGTCGAAGATGCCGAGCCGGAGGCACAGCAGGTCCTTGCCCAATTACGCCAAGCCGGCTTTCAGCCTTCGGCTCGACAAGTTCGGACCCGAGAGGAGTTCCTACGCGCGCTGGCCGAGTTCAAACCCGACATCATACTGAGCGAGTATGCGTTGGACCAATTTGGTGCTTTGGAAGCCTTGGCCCTGCTGCGTCAGCACACCGAGCGCCTGCCGCTTGTCGTGGTCACCCGGAGCCGATCCGAGGCTTTGGCTATTGAATGCATGCAGGCCGGAGCTGAGGATTGCATGTTCAAGGATCAGTTGAGCCGGTTACCGGTTGTCCTTCGCAAGATCCAACGCGCTCACGCTACGGAACGGGAACGTGAGGCTGCCCAGGCTGCCCTGCGCCGATCCGAGGAGCAGTTTCGCGCCATTACCGAACATACCCCAGACCTGATTTGCCTGTTAGACCTGGAGTACAGGCTGGCTTATGCCAACCCCGCTTTCCGCCGGATGGCAGGCCGGACCGACCACCAACTGGCTGGGGCTGATTTCCTGCAGTGGCTACATCCCGAAGACCTCAAACCGTTCCAGCGCACCGTCGAGGAAGCCCGGTTTTTCCGCGAGGCGCGGTGGGTGGAGACGCGCTTGCGCACCCCCACCCAGCACTGGCGCGGATATGAGGCCGTGGTCAGCTTGATCTTCAACGACCGCGGTCAGCCGGAACGGTTGCTGGTGGTGGCACGAGATTGCACCGAGCGAAAGCGAGCCGAGACCGAGATTCGGAAATTGGCAGCTTTTGCCAAATTCAATCCTAATCCGGTCTTGGAATTTGCCGCCGATGGCACGTTGACCTACTTCAACGACGCGGCGATGGCCATGGCCCGCTCGTTCAATAAAACCCATCCGCAGGCCCTGCTGCCTTTGGGCACGGCCAACATCGTGCGCACCTGCCTGGCCACCGGCCAAGCACGCCAGAACCTCGACACCACCATCAACGGGCGCACGCTGTCGTGGTCATTCTTCCCGGTGCCATCGAATCGCGTGGTGCATTGTTACGCCCGTGACATTACCGAGAGTCTGAACCTGGAAGCGCAGTTGCGGCAGGCACTCAAAATGGAGTCCATCGGCCAACTGGCGGCCGGGGTGGCCCACGACTTCAACAATATCCTCACGGTCATTCAGGGCCATGCCGGCCTATTGTTGGGCGACCCGCAGTTACCTGCGGCATTTACTGAGTCGATCAAGCAGATCTCCACCGCAGCCGAGCGGGCCGCGAGCCTGACGCGCCAGTTGCTGATGTTTAGCCGCAAGCAGATCATGCAGCCGCGGCTATTGAACCTCAACGAGGTGGTCCAGAACCTGGCCAAGATGGTGCGCACCCTGCTGGGCGAACACATCACCTTCCGGAAGCACACTGCGGAAGGGCTACCCCCCATCCACGCCGATCCGGGCATGATCGAACAAGTGATCATCAACTTGGCCGCCAACGCCCGGGACGCCATGCCGCGCGGCGGCGAGTTGCTCTTGCGCACCTACGCCGTCGAGATCGACCCGGACTACGCGCGCTCGGTCCCAGAAGCACGGCCGGGCTACTTCGTGTGCCTGAGCATCAGCGATACGGGCCATGGCATGACTCCGGAGGTCCGCAGCCACATTTTCGAGCCCTTCTTCACCACCAAGGAAATCGGTAAAGGCACCGGCTTGGGTCTGGCCACCGTCTATGGCATCGTCAAACAGCATCAAGGCTGGATCGAGGTGGACACAGAAGTTGGTCAAGGCACCACTTTTCGTGTCTTTTTCCCAGCCGTGTGCAAGGCGCCTCCAAAATCGGCCGCCACCTCTAGTCAGCCTGCCCCAGGCGGGCACGAAACGATCTTGGTGGTGGAAGACGAGCCGGCCTTGCGCGAGCTGGTCACCGAGATTCTGGAAAAGAAGGGCTACACGGTCTTGCAAGCTGCTACTGGCTTGAAAGCCTTGGAGGTGTGGGCTCAGCACAAAGACCGCATCGACCTGCTGTTCACCGACATGATGATGCCGGAAGGGGTGTCGGGCTTGGAACTGTCGGAGCGGCTCCGGGCTGAGCGGCCCGAGCTGAAGGTCATTTACAGCAGCGGGTACAGCCTGGAGGTGGTCAACCCAGAGTTCGTCATCAAAGACGGCATCACCTTCCTCCAAAAGCCTTACGACCCGGAAATGCTGGCCCGCGTCGTTTACGACACGCTCAACAACCCACCCTCGCCAGCCTCAGCCACGTAGATGACCTGCATCTCGCGGTGGCCCATTCCATTGCCCGCTCCCGTCAACGGAGAGAGACGCTCAGGGTGAATCGAGCACGCTGTTCTCGCACGGTGGTTCGCCAAATATCGACCGCTCGGGTGCAGGAACGCTCACCGAAGCAGTTTAACAAAGCAATCCCAGTAACATTTGCGTAGGTCGGTCGTTGTTAAGCTTGCACGTTTTGTACCTCTGGCTGGCCTCTGCGGAGGCACAAACGGTTCGCATCCGTCGATGGTTCACTCAATAGTCTAACTGCTCTGCCGCAACGCTCCGCTGAACTGCTCAGCCTGCAACAGTCGCCATATCCCGGCAGCCAATTCGAATGAGCCTTCTACCGCCGCACGGGTGCCCAGTGGTAAGCTTCTGGTATAGGATCTGGCAGCGGCGATCCTCACAGCACATCCTTCCGCCGTGGTGGCCGATGCCCGACGTGGCAGCGCTGATGCCTTGTGACCGGGCGACAAGGCCCTCTCAGCCCGCCTGCGATCCGAGGCTACCACTGCCTATCCCAAGGCCCGTGCCCGGGTGCGTCTGGCTTGAGAGCCGGCCTCCTCTGGCCACATGGCCCAAGCCTTGGCCCGCGTGGCGGGAGACCCTGTAGAAGACCAATCGCTGCGCTCCGTCCTCGCAGGCCGGCAAGGTGGGGTTTGGCGGCGCAAGTTTCGAACCAGGACTATTGCCGACTTGGAGCTCCCAAGCCAAGCCATGGCGTGCCCGCCGAGGTGAGCCGGTGGAAAGCAACAAAATGACATACGCCCTCAGAGAGACACAGCCCGATTCCGGGCATTGTCCGGCCTGGGCAACCGCCTCCTGTAGCCGCTGACGTGAGCCGGCGGAAAGCAAGAGAAACGAGATGCGTCCCCGGCTCAAGGTGCGTTCGAGTGGTTCAGCCTAGGAGTCTATCGGACTTAGCTCATGGCTCCGGTGAGGTAGGACTTTTCAGCGATTCACACAGTTGGGATTAACCAATTTCGGGAACCGGGCAGCCTGATCAACACGGCAGTTCTGGCTGCCTCACCGAGCCGCTCAGCGGCCAAACTCCCCAGAGTCCAGTCCGCCCCCCGCTTTTTTTGAGCCCGCCCAGGCTACGCTCAGCCCCGCGCCCAACCGATGCAGCCGCTTCAGATTGTAGGCCAGGCACACCAAGGCCCATTCCCCACCGACTTTCTTCAGGCCCCGCAGCAGCAATTGCCCAAACCCCAGCACCGCCTTGATCACCCCAAACACCGGCTCCACTGTGCAGCCCCGCCTCCGGTCAAGCGCTCGACCCTCAGGCCGCGTCAGTTTCTCGGCCATCGCCACCAACACCGGATCCCTCAGCCTCCGGGGGCTCTTGACCTTATCTAACGGTCGATACTCGTAGCGCTGCTGAGCGGGCGCGTCTTCCCGATACACACTCACATACAGCTCCAGGTCCGGTCGCTCCCGCCCCAGCCGTTGCAAGTCCGCCTTGGCCGCATACCCGCAGTCGGCCAGCACCGCCGTGGGCTGACCCAGCCCTTGGGGAATGCTCTGCACATCCGGCTCCAACTGACCTGCGTCAGTGGCACTGTCGCTGACCCGCTGGCCCACCATCAACTGGCTTGCCTTCGGCATCCACCACCACCTGCGCGTTGTAGCTCTGGCTGTAGCCCTCCCGCGGGCTCTTGCGCATCCGCCGCGCGTCCGGATCCGTCAGGTTGATCTGCTCCTCAGGCGCCGGAAGGTGCAGATGGTGTCATGGACCGGATGGGTGTTGCCGGTCAGGTAGCGCACCGCAATGTCGCGATAGGTGGCTTGCTCGATGCGGCGGGAGCTGAAGATGCCGTTGGCGTAGCAGTAGGTCGTCAACGCCAACATCATGGAGGGGCGGATGTTGATAAGCTCCACACCCCTTGTAGTTGACCGCGAAGGCTGACAACGGCAGCCGCTCCACCGCGTGGATGACGAAGTGGACCAGGTCACCCTGGGCTACCCAGTCGCGCAGGTCTGGGGGAGCGGCGAGGGGGATCTTGCGGGCGATGGTTTTGAAGCGCTGTGCCATCTTGCCTGACGGACCATCCTGGCCCCGCGGTTGTTCAATTCACACCCATCTTTCCTCCAAAAAAGTCCGACAGGCTCCTAGCATTCCCAAAGGCCTTCCCATGAGCCCGCTTTAGGCGTTCTGCCTAAAGGATCCAGGGACAACGCTAATTACTTTGGGCTAGCGTGCTGGGTCTTCTACAACTGCATTCTTGAAAAACAAGAGGCGCACGCGCTGGGGAAAAACGTGTTTTTACAGCTGTGTTGAGGACTTAAGCCGGCCGAGAGAGACCAGAGCTCCCGGAATCACAACGTGCGAAGAGGTGGAAGAGATGACCCCAATCCGCTTCCAAAGCCTCACGCGCGAACCATTCTTAATCCGGTGGTCCTTTGGCAATGCTGCGACAAGGTATGGAGCACGGCCAAGTGGTACGACGCATCCTTCAAACCGATCACGAACTGTTCGAGGAGAGAATGCCTCGACGAACTGGACGAGCGCCTCCGGCGGCTTAGAATAGTGTGCATGGCGTTGAAGGGCTCACAGAAGGCTACTTGCAATGCTATACTTCAGGCACTTCAGTCGGGAGGTCGTCTGGTCTGTAATCTTTGCACGAAACCCTAGATCCTATAGGTCATGAATCCCCGGATTGCACCACGTCTTGTACTAGCCTTAGGGCTATGCACATGTGCGCTTTTTTGTATGGCTTGGCGCACAACCGCGTAGGTGGGTGGAGTTACCAGGTGCTACGTTGTTGGGGGCGAGATCGTTGATACCGGGGACCCCGTGTACCCGATTTCTGCCATGGTTTGGCCTATTTACGCCACTTGCGCTGGGGTTTTCGCTGGCTGTCTAGCCAGACTCAAGTTGAGCAATCCGATCCGGACGGTGGCAGCGATGCTGCTTGGCTACGTGGTCCTATACGGCCCGCCGATGGGGCTATCGAGGCTTTACGGCAACCAAGGTATTTGGGGGCTACTGGGCTACCCAGGGGATGCACATGAATGGAGCATCCTGAAAATCGCTTGCTTGGCATCTCCGATTGCGTTAGCGGTCGCAACCGTCGCGGTGTGTGCGAGCGGCTCTGCGTCGAAGCAGCCTCTTGATGCCGCGCAGCGTTCTGTCTGACTGAGTTGTGTTTGGTGGGCCAAACTGCCCCTTCGCCAAGATGACACGACAAATCATTGAGCACGGCCTCATTCTAAGGAGTCCCGACCTCTCCCATGGGTTTGGGCAGCGGTGGACCCTTGCCTGACATCAACGCGGTCGTAAACCCCTGAAGCCGGCCAGCGGTTTTTGGAGAAGCGACCGCTGGTGCTGCCAGGAAACGGTTCTGGCTTTGTCCAGGAAGTGAGGATTTCGAGCCTAATGGATTGAGTCCGCGTCGCCGGCCAAGTGCTTGGCGATCTCGCCGGTCACGTTCTTGGCGTCGCCGAAGACCATCAGCGTTTTATCCAGGAAATACAGCTCATTTTCGATGCCGGCAAAGCCGGGGTTCATACTGCGTTTGATAGCCAGCACGGTCTTGGCTTTATCGGCCTCGATGATGGGCATGCCGTAGATGGGGCTCTTGGGATTATCGCGTGCGGCGGGGTTGACGACATCGTTGGCCCCGATCACCAGGCATACGTCGCACTGGGGCATATCGGGGTTGATCTCGTCCATCTCCACCAAGTCTTCGTAAGGAATCTCGGCTTCGGCCAGCAGCACGTTCATGTGGCCGGGCATGCGACCGGCCACCGGGTGAATGGCGAACTTGACGGTTATCCCTTGCCCGGTCAGCGCGTCGTAAATTTCGCGGACGCGATGTTGGGCCTGAGCCACGGCCATGCCGTAGCCGGGGACGATGACGACGAAGTTTGCGTTTTGGAGAATCTCGGCGGCGTCTTTGGGGGTGGCACTCTTGACGGTGCGCTTCTCTAGCTCACCGGCGCTGACTTGCACCTGACCGAAGGCACCGAACAACACGTTGGTGAAGCTCCGGTTCATAGCTTTGCACATGATGATCGACAGGATCAGGCCTGAGGAGCCGTCCAGCGCTCCGGCAACGATGAGCAGCCGGTTATCAAGCACAAAGCCCATGGCTACCGCCGACAACCCGGCATACGAATTAAGCAGCGAAATGACCGTCGGCATATCCGCCCCGCCAATGGGCAGGATCAACAACACGCCAAACACCAAGGCCAATCCTGCCAGCACGGGGAACAAACTGCGAAACCGGATCGGATCCCACGTTAGCAACAGTGCGGCCAAGACCGCCAAGCCGAACAGCGACAGGTTGATCACGTTCTGGTTGCGGTAAACTAGCGGCCGCGACGGCAACAGTTCCTGCAGCTTGCCAGCGGCCATCAAGCTGCCAGTGAACGTGAGGTAGCCCAGCAGCACTTCAGCGCAAATCACTGCGGCGCGGAATGAGGTGAGGAGTTCAGGGGACTCCTGCAGCCATAGATAAAACTTAGCGGTGCCTACCAACCCAGCGGCCAAGCCACCGAAACTATGGGACAGGGCCGTCCGTTGCGGCACGGCGGTCAAGGGCACGCGCGAAAGGGGAATGCCCAGGGCCGCGCCCGCTGCGGCCGCGACGGCAATCCAGCCGTAATTGACCAGGCCCGGGCTAGCCAGCGTGCCGCCCACAGCTAATAGCATGGCCAACACGCCCGCCAACACCGCGCGGCGAGCTGTTTCAGGGCTGTTCATCCACTTCAACGAGAAGATGAACAGCGCGCTGGCCAGCAAATAGGTGATTTGAATGCCGACAGCGTTCATGACTTGGACCCCTCGCGTCGCTTGAACATCTTGAGCATGCGGTCGGTAATCAGGAAGCCACTGACAATGTTGGTCACCGACGCAAACACCGCTATCAAACCCAAGACCGTGATGAAGAGCGGATGCTCGGGGCCAGCCACCAGGATGGCGCCCACCACTGCAATGGCCGAGATCGCGTTGGTCAAGGACATCAACGGCGTGTGCAACAGCCGCGACACCCGCCGGATGACGTCCAGACCCACAAACGTGGCCAGCAGAAACACAAACAGGAAGCCTAGATAATCAGCGCCGCTTGATGCCGCTTCAGCCCCGGGCGCCGCTGCGGCCAACAACGGCCTCAGCGGTCCAGAGCTTGGCCAGGGCGTCAAGCCTCCTGAATACCCCACCCAACACGATCCAACACTGGGAATCATAGCTTGCATAACCGATCCGAAATTCTTTCCAGCCTCAGCTCAGCCCTGAGCAAACCGGGCTTTCAGCTCAGGTGCAAAAATTTGCCCCCCGTGGGTCACCAGGCAACCCTGGAGGATCTCGTCCTCCAGCCGCAGCTTGAACTGCTTGCTGTCTTTGTCCCAGAACTCCTCGAGCAACGCGGTGAAATTGCCGGACAAGGCTTGGCTGGCGTGGATGGGGACTCGACCTGGCAGGTTGGCCAAAGTGATGACGGTGACGCCGTTACGCTGGACGATCTGATTCGGCGGCACGCCTTCCACGTTGCCGCCGCTTTCCACTGCGCAGTCCACAACCACGCTACCCGGCTTCATGCCCGCCAGGATGTCTTGGGTGATCAGGATGGGGGCCTTGCGGCCGAAGACCTGCGCGGTGGTGATCACCACGTCGGACTCGGCGCACACCTTTTTGAGTCCAGCCCGTTGTCGGGCTAATTGCTCCTCGGTCAGCGCCTTGGCGTAGCCGTCTTTGGTCTGGCCGGTTTCACCGACATCGATTTTGACGAAGGTTGCGCCCAGGGACTTGACCTGTTCCTCAACTACCGGTCGGGTGTCGAACGCTGACACTTTGGCGCCCAACCGCCGTGCGGTCGCAATGGCCTGGAGCCCAGCTACGCCAGCTCCCAGCACGAACACTTTGGCGGGCGTGATGGTGCCCGCGGCGGTCATCATCATCGGGAAAATCTTCGGACAGTGGCTGGCAGCCAGCACCACGGCCACATACCCTGCCAGGTTGGCTTGCGAGGAGAGCACATCCATTTTCTGCGCGCGGGTGATGCGCGGGATCATCTCCAGGCTGATGGCGCTGACGCCCGCAGCGGCCAGCTTCAGAACCAGGTCGCGTTCGTTGAACGGATCCAGGAAGCTCACGTGCACGCAGCCGGGTTTGAGCCAGGCCACTTCCTCGATGGGCGGTTTGCGTAGCCGCAAGACCATGTCGGCGGACCGGATCAGCCCTTGGCGGTCCGCGGTCACCTTGGCACCGGCTTTGGCGTAGCTGGCGTCGTCGTGGCCACTGGCTGTGCCCAGACCGGCCTCGACTTCGATCTCAGCGCCGCGCTTGACCAGCCGAGCTACATGCTCCGGCACCAACGCGACCCGGGTTTCACCCGGATGTGTCTCTTTCAGGATGCCAATTTTCATCGGTCACTGAAACGGGGGCCGACTGTAGATGGGGTAACAAACAAAATCACGTATTTTTTTGTGCCGCGGAGCTGGGACTTGGGCGGGACGCTGTGGGCTAGAACCGTTCGACCAGTTTGTCGATCAAGAACGAGCTCTCGCGCATGGCTTGCTCACAGAAGGGGCCGAACCAGGCCGCCACCTGCCGGAATTGCTGGCAGAAAGCTTGCGTATCGCCTTGGTCCACCAACTGAGCCGCCTCGGCGACTGACCGGACGAACTCCTGCACCAAGAGCCGGCGATGCGTCGAGGCCATGATGATGTCCGCATACAACTCCGGGTCTTGCGCAAACAGCCGGCCCACCATGCCGAGCTCCAGCCGGTAGATTGGGCTGGAGAACTCCAGGGTTCGGGGCAGGTTAACCTGCCGTTGCCACAGGAACCGGCCGAAGGCGAATGTGGCAAAGTGCCGCAACGCTTGCACCACGTCCATCATGGCATCGTGTTCCTGGGCATCGATGCTCAGCACAATGTTGCCCCAGGCCGTCAGTTGATCCACCAGCCACTGGCAGGCTTCGGGTTGCCGGCCGGGTGTGGCTACGATGACCTGTTGATCCATGGTCGAGGTTGAAGGCCCGAACAGCGGATGCAACCCGAGCACAGGGCCTTTGTGGGCCGCCAGCATGGCCTCCAACGGCGCTTGCTTGATACTGGTCAGGTCTGCCAAGACACAGTCGGCTGGCAAAAACGGTCCCAGCTTTTGGATGACGGCAGTGGTGCAGTGGATGGGCACACTCACCAGGGCTAGGTCAATGCCGGCGCACAGCTCAGCCGCGTGCAGCCAGTCGTCCTTGTCCAGCACACGCACTTGGTAACCGGCTTGGCTAAACCAATGGCCGAAGTATTGGCCCATGGCACCCCGCCCCCCCACGATCAAAACTTTGGCCCCAGGCCGCACGCCACTTCGAGCCGCATGGACGGTCTGCCGCACCCGCGATTGGCGAACGATGCACCGATACAGTTCCTCGACGTGGTCTGGGTCTAAGCCCACTTGCCGCGCCTGGGCGCGGCGTTGCGAGATGAGGTCTTCCTCGCGAGCGGGGTGGTAGATGGGCAGGCCAGCGGCTTTTTTGAGGGCCAACACCTGTTGCACCACGGCATGCCGGCGGCTGAGCAGCTCGACGATTTGCTCGTCCAGCCGGTCGATTTGGCGGCGCAGCTGCTCCAAGGCTGCCAGCGTTTCACCGGCGGGCGTGCTAGTCGGGTCTGACGTCGGAGCAGGTTGGTTCATGGTTGGGACGCAAAATGGGCCGCGTAAAGTTCGCAACGGGTCGGCCTGTCTCGGGTCGAACGGCTGGCTCGGGTTAACTCTCCGAACCGCGCCCGGTTCAGCCCACAAAGCTGTAATCGTAGGGCTTGCGCATGGGGCGAGCCAGGTGCGCGTTGGCCTCTTGCGCCGCCTCGCCCACAAATCGTTCCTGGGCAGGGTCCCATTGCAACCGGCGGCCCACCCGCAAGGCGATAAGCCCCAGGTGACAGACCGAGGCGGATCGGTGGCCCACCTCGACGTGGCAGATAGGGTCTTTGCGGGAGCGGACGCACTCAAAGAAGTTGGCCATGTGGTCAGTGCTGACCTCCAGCCGCGGGCTGCCTTCGGGCAAGGGCGTGCTGATGATTTCCTCGCGGCTGGCCTGCAGATCGCCTCGGGTGACCCAAATCCAACCCTCGGTGCCTTCGAATCGAAGGCCGTGGCGTTGGCCTTTGGGATTGACCACGCCGCCAAAGATGTTGTCGTCGCGGGTAGTTTTGACCACTTGCCGGACGCCGTTGGCGTAGGTGTAGGTCACCTCATATTCGCTGGGGGCGGTGTAGCCGCCCGGGATCGGTTCGACCAAGACCCGCCCCTCGATCTGCACCGGCCCGTCCAACCCGATGGCCCATCGGGCAATATCGTTGTGATGCGCGCCCCAGTCGGTCAACGTACCCCCGGAATAATCCAGCCAGTAACGGAAGGTGGTGTGGCAACGTTCCTTCACGTAATCCACTTTGGGTGCCTGTCCCAGCCAGTAATCCCAGTCCAATCCGGCCGGCACCGGCGATGGTTGAAATGGGCCGCCCCGTAGCCCAGCCGGTAGAAACACGGTGACCTGCTGCAGTTTGCCGATCCGACCGGCCCGGACCAGTTCACACGCCAGCCGGAACCGGCGGTCGCTGCGCTGTTGACTGCCGGTTTGAAGCACGGCCTTGTGTTGGCCTACAGCCTGGACCAAGCGCTGGCCTTCCTCGATGGTTAGGGTGAGAGGTTTCTCGCTATAGACGTCTTTGCCGGCCTTGACTGCCGCCAGGTTGATCAAGGTGTGCCAATGGTCGGGTGTGGCTTGGATCACCACCTGCACATCGGCCCGCTCCAACACGCGTCGGAAATCGGCGTAGGCAGCCGGTGCCTTGCCGTCTTTGGTGAACTGCTGCACTGCGGCTTGGCGATGATTGGCATCCACATCGCACACCGCCACAATGTCCCCGAACCGCCGTGCGTTGGCGGCGTCGCCGCGGCCCATGCCGCCGCAGCCCACCAACGCAATGCCGGGCCGCTCGTTGGGGCCGGGTGGCTTGGGCTCAGGCGCGGCTTGCGCCAACTCCCGCTCCAAAAACCAGACGGGTAATCCACTGGCCGCAGCCGTTGCGGCGAGCCGACTCAGAAAACGGCGGCGCGAGATGTAGAACGACGTTGTCACGGCCCGATACAATGCGCCCCGCTCAAACCGCGTCAAGGCCAACTGTGGCCCCGGCATCCTGTGGGCGCAGGCGCACCGCCCCAGCTTGGCATTGCGTTCAGGCTGCAGTTGGAGTAGGAATGAATCTTGGCCGGCGGCCTGGCGGTGCTGAGCCGGGGGGCCCAGTGGGGCACCAAGGCCGGGGAACCCCAGACCCAGGGCGCCGGGGGGTTCCGACTATCCGAACCCTTGCAGGTTGTGCTAAATTGAGGCGTGGACGCGCTGCCTGAGATACCGATTCCACCGCATCGGCGGTGGGCTGAGGCCCGGCACCGGCTGGGGCCGGTGGTGGTCTTTGGGCTGGTGGTAGCTGCCGTCGCGTATTTGTGGCTGAGCCGGCTCCGGCCCACCACCTTCGTAGGGCAAGTTGAGGTGGTCCAGGCCTCGGTGATAAGTCCCGATACCGGCCTGCTAACGAACCTGTGGGTCTTACCGCTCCAAGAGGTCAAGGCGGGTGACCTGGTGGCCGAGGTGTTCACTACCGACCCACGCACGGTCAACAACCGGCTTGAGGTGATGCGGGATCGGATGCGGCTGACTGAGCTGGAGCTGACGCCTATCTTGATCCGCCAGCGCACCGCCATCGATTACGAACGGCTCAATGTCGAAGCGGCTATGGTCCGAGCCGAGCTGGCCACCGCCCGGGTCAATCTCATGCAGGCCTCCAACGAATTCCTCCGCATCAGCAACCTTTATAGCCGCCCGGACCGGATCGTGTCGGATACCGACTACGACCTGGCCAAGGCCCGATTCGAGGGTTTGCAAATGGAGGTGGCCGAGAAGAGCCGAATTGTGGCTGAGACAGAGCGCAGCTTGGAGCGCCTGGCTTCAATGGCGGATGCGTTCGTGCCCAGCGGCGATAACGACCCGGTCCGCCAAGCCTTGGCGCTGGAAGAGGCCAAGATCCGCGTGTTTGAAGACAAGCTTAAACCGCTGCAGTTGCTGGCCCCGATTGATGGCGTGGTCACCTGCATCCATCATCGGCCCGGAGAACAGATCATCGCGGGTACCGTCCTGGTCACTATCACTGCCAAGACCAGCGATCGGATTGTGGCGTTTCTGCCTCGGAACCTGGCTTACACCCCGAAGGTGGGCACGCCGGTGGAAGTGTCCACCCGAAGCACCCTGCGGCGCCGGACTGCACTGGCCACGGTGATCGGCATTGGCCCGCAGTTGGAAGGCGTGACCAACCCGCTGATCATGCCCCCAGTGGCGGTCAATCCATACTTTGTGCCCAATACCGGCCGCCCGATCTCGATCAGCTTACCGCCCGAGCTGAAACTGTTGCCGGGTGAGTTGGTGGACATCCGATTACTGCCCGAGCCACGCGCTTCCGTGGTGGCCAACGGATCGGGCACGCTGCGCTCAGGGCGCTAAGAACCCGGTTTGCCCCAGCCCACACCCGGGCTTAGACTTACAGCCATGAAATTGACGGGGGGCGTGCTTGTCCTGACCGCTGGACTTTGTGCTGCGGCTGATCCGGTTGAGCGACAAATCGGATTCGACCACGACCAACCCGGCCAGCCGCCGTCCGGCTGGACTCAGGCCATCACGGGCGACGGCATGCCAGTGTGGCACGTGGAAGCGGCAGCCGACGCGCCCAGCCCACCTCACGTCTTGAAGCAGTCCGGTCAGGTTCCCCGCCGCTCGTTCCCGGTGTGTCTGCCGGATGCTTCCGCGGTCCGAGACGGTTTTGTGGAAGTGAAGTTCAAGCCTATCAGTGGCGAGATTGATCAAGCCGCCGGGCTAGTATGGCGCGCCCAAGACGCAAACAACTACTATCTGTGCCGCGCTAACGCGCTGGAAAACAACGTCGTGCTTTATAAAGTCCACCAAGGCCAACGAACTGCCCTGGATATTGTCCGGCGCAAAGGCGGCTATGGGGTGGACGTGAAAGTGCCCTCCGGCCAGTGGCAGACCTTGCGGGTCGAGTTTGCTGGCGCTCAGTTTCGGGTGCTGTTGGATGGGCGCGAGCTGTTCAAAGTCGAAGACCACACATTTACCCAGCCGGGCAAGGTTGGCCTCTGGACCAAGGCCGATAGCGTGACGGCCTTCGACGATTTGCGGTTCGGCACCGTGCGGTGATCCAGCCTCAGGACTCCTGATCCCGTAGAAAGAGCCTGAACCGTTTCCTGCACCACCGACGGTCGATTCTCCAAAAATTGCTGTTAAGCCTCAGGGGCTTACGACTGTAGCGGCGTCAGGAAGATTCCGCGGCTGGCCGAACTCATGGCGAGGGTTCAGGAGTCCTGAGCCTCCAGGCCGGGTGCGGCCAACCTTTCACAGAACCGGGGTCTTTCGGGCTACGCATCTTGGCCCGCCTACGTCCAGCTTGGGCGTGGCAAAACAGCTCGTGTGAGGGGCGGGGCAGTTGGGCTGTGCGTTACAAGCACGGGCTTTCCACCCCGGCCCACGAGCACACCGGGTGGCGGTCGCCGAACACGTTGTCAATGCGGCTGACCGGCGGCCAGAACTTGTGCGCGCGCAGCCACGGCGCCGGCCAGGCGGCCTGCGCGCGTGAGTAGGGCCGATCCCACTGGTCAGCTCCCACCACCTCGGCGGTGTGCGGGGCTTGTTTGAGCGGGTTGTTGATTCGGTCGAGTCGGCCGGATTCCACTTCCACCATCTCGGCGTGGATGGCCAGGAGCGCGTCGCAGAACCGGTCCAGCTCAGCCTTGGACTCGCTTTCAGTCGGCTCGACCATGAGCGTGCCCGGCACTGGCCAGGAGACCGTGGGGGCGTGAAAGCCGAAATCCATCAGCCGCTTGGCTACGTCTTCCACCGTCACGGTCTTGAACGCGCGCAGGTCCAGGATGCATTCGTGCGCCACCAAACCGTTCTTGCCCTTGTAAAGCACGGGGAAATGCCCGGCCAGCCGACGGGCGATGTAGTTGGCATTCAGAATCGCCACCTGGCTGGCCCGGGTCAGGCCGTCGGCGCCCATCAAACGGATGTAAACCCAGGGAATGACCAGGATGTTGGCGCTGCCCCAGGGCGCGGCGGCCACCGGCCCGATGCCTTCCGGCCCACCGGTGGGCACCACCGGATGCGTGGGCAAAAACGGCGCCAGATGCGCCGCCACGCAGATCGGTCCCATGCCCGGCCCGCCCCCGCCGTGCGGGATGGCGAAGGTCTTGTGCAGGTTGATGTGGCAAACGTCGGTGCCCAGCTCGGCCGGCCGGCACAGGCCCACCATCGCGTTCAAGTTGGCGCCGTCCAGATACACCTGCCCGCCGGCCTCATGCACGATCTGGCAGATTTCACGGATGCCTTCCTCGAACACGCCATGCGTGGAGGGGTAGGTGACCATCAGGGCGGCCAAATCGTCGCGGTGCTCGAAGGCCTTGGCCCGCAAGTCCGCCAGGTCAATGTTCCCTTCGGCGTCGCACTTCACCGGCACCACCTGCAGACCGGCGGCGACCGCGCTGGCCGGGTTGGTGCCGTGGGCCGAGGTGGGGATGAGGCAGACGCGGCGCTGGCTCTGGCCGCGGTGCTGATGGTATTTGCGGATGACCAGCAGCCCGGTGTATTCGCCCTGCGAGCCGGCATTGGGCTGCAAAGACACGGCGCTGAAGCCGGTGATTTCCGCCAGCCACTGTTCCAGGTCCTTGAACAGCCGCTGATAACCTTGGGCCTGCGACACGGGCGCAAACGGATGCAAGCGGGCAAACTCCGGCCAGCTCACCGGCAACATCGCGGCCGTGCCATTGAGCTTCATGGTGCAGGAACCCAGCGGGATCATCGAGGTGGTCAACGACAGGTCCCGCGATTCCAGCCGCCGAATGTAGCGCAACATCTCCGTCTCGGAATGGTAGCGGTTGAAAACCGGATGGGTCAGGAACGGCGAAGTGCGCGGCAACGGGATCGCGGCGCTCTTTTCCGCTTCGCTGGCCAGCGCCTCCAGCGCGAAAGGCAGGGGCTGACCGCCATTGAACACCTCCAGCAGGTCCCGCACGTCCTGGACGGTCGTCGTCTCATCCAGCGACACGCCGGCGGTCTGGGCGTCAAAGACGCGGAAGTTGATGCGCCGGGCTGCGGCGATGTTCACCAGCTCGGGCACTGACCACCCCGACACGCGGACTTGGAGCGTGTCGAAGAACGTCTCGGGCACGCGCTGGCCCAGCCGCTTCAGGCCCGCTGCCAGCAGGCAGGTCAACTGGTGAATCCGCCGGGCGATCCGGCGCAGGCCCTCCGGCCCGTGATAGACCGCATACATGGCGGCCATGACCGCCAGCAGCACCTGGGCGGTGCAGATGTTGCTGGTGGCCTTTTCGCGCCGGATGTGTTGCTCGCGGGTTTGCAACGCCAGGCGCAGAGCGGGCCGGCCTTGCGCATCCTTGGAGACGCCCACCAACCGGCCGGGCATGTGCCGTTTGAACGCGTCGCGTGTGGCCAGATAAGCCGCGTGCGGGCCGCCGTAGCCGGGCGGGACGCCGAACCGTTGGGTGCTGCCCACTGCCACGTCGGCGCCCCATTCGCCCGGCGGCATCAGCAACGTGAGCGCCAGCGGATCGGCTGCGGCAATAACCAGCGCATCGTGCGCGTGGGCTTGAGCCACAAGCGGGCGGTAATCGTGAATTGCACCGTCAGTGGCCGGGTATTGCACCAGCACGGCAAACACAGGCCGGGCAAAGTCGAACCGGAGCGGATCAGCCACGATGGTCTCGATGCCCAGGGCCGCTGCGCGCGTTTGCACCACGCCGATGGTCTGCGGATGGCAATTGTCCGCCACCAACACAGCCGCGTCCTGCGGCCGGCCTTTCAACCCGTAGCACATCGTCACCGCCTCGGCTGCGGCGGTGGCTTCGTCCAGCAACGACGCGTTGGCCACCTCCAGCCCCGTCAGGTCAATGATCATGGTCTGGAAATTCAACAGCGCTTCCAGCCGGCCCTGGGCGATTTCGGCCTGGTAAGGCGTGTAAGCGGTGTACCAACCGGGATTTTCGAGGATGTTGCGTTGGATGACCGGCGGGGTCACGCACCCGTAGTAACCCATCCCGATGAACGAGCGGAAGAGCTGGTTTTGGGCGGCGATGCCGCGCAGTTCTTCCAACACCTCGTGCTCGGAGGCGGCAGGCGGCAGCTTCAACGCGCCTTTCAGCCGGAGGCGCGCTGGCACGGCCGCCTCGATGAGGGCCTCGAGCGACTCGAACCCACACACTCGGACCATCTGGGCAATCTCTTGTTCGTTGGGCCCGATGTGGCGCGCAACAAATCGATCCGTCATGCCCAGGGGCGCCAAGCCATCGACTCGCTCCGCCCTCGCCCCCGGGGCGGACACGCTTTGAACCGGCTCGAACATCGCGGGCAACCTAGAGCCCCTTTGGAGCGAATCAACTGGAAATGGCTCGGCCACCAACTATTCCGTTGCGCCGGTGCCGAGCCGAGATCGGCCTGGCTCCGGTGGAAAGTGGAACGCGGGGCCCGACCTCAGCGCTGTTGGGGAGCTCGGTTACAGCCACGCCGCGCGCGGCTCGGTTCCCGGATCGATCTGGCTTACTGCGCTTCGATCAGCCGATAAAACCGCAGCCCGTTGCCGGTGGGTGCTGGGTCGGTCTTGGGCGGCCCGTCGTCGTACCACCAGATGCGTTCGGCCCAGGCTTGGAACGACGGCGCGGCCACTTTCCAACTCCGCAAGTCGTCGCTGTAGAGCACCGTGTAGGTTCGGCCTGGCACTGCGCCAAACTCGATTCCGGTGCGGACCTGCCCAGGCCAGGTTCGGTCTTGGAAGCAGCGGTCGATCCGAACGGGCTGCCCGCTCGGGGGCGACTGGGGTCGTTGAGGATTTGCTGGAGCTGCGGCTAGGTGCGGCACGACGGGCAAGCCTTCGGGCGCATAGTATTCCAAGCGCAGGGTCAGGCTCTGCCCTGGCGCTAAGGCGTGGTTGCACTGGACAAACGGGATGCCTGCCTCCAACCCGGTCGCATTCACCATTCGCACCCCCAACCCCAAGCCAGTGATCGCCACCGCAAACGCGGGCAGTTCAGCGGAGGCTGCGTTGGACACAACCACCACCTGCTCGAACAGCCCGCTGCGCGGATTCAAGGTTGGGACTTGGGTAGTCAGCACGCACGGGCCGTCGACCACGCTGACCTGCACCGTGCCTACCGCCGTGCCCCCGCGATTGTCCACCACCGTGAACCTGAGCTGGTAAACCCCGCGGAAATCCGGCGGCGGTAAGCTTGCCACTAGCCCGTCCTGAAGCCAACCGGTCGCGGTGGGGTGCTCGTTGTCCACAGTCACGGCTGTAATTCGGAGGGGATCGCCATCCGGATCGTTGGCCAGCGCCAACAGGTCCGACACCGCCAGTCGCACGGGCCAATTGACCCAGGTAACCACATTGGTCTGGCCGGCTGTGGGCGGTCGATTCGGCGGCCGCACCTCGACGGTCACGATGCCTCGAGCCGAGCCGCATTGGGCGTCTTGGACGGTGTAACCGAAGGTATCGGTGCCCACAAAGCACCAGTAGTAACCGCCCACCGGAATGACCGGCGGCGCATATACAATGGTTTCCCCAAGCCAGCTCACCGTGCCGCCCTGAGCACTGGTAGCGTCCACGCCCGTGATGCTCAGTGTGTCGCCATCCGGGTCGATGTCGTTGGTAAGCAGTTGACTGACAGGCAGCACCAAGGCAATTCGGCTGATGGTCGTGGCGGTGTCAGGCCCAGGTTGAGGCGGCGCGTTGGGCGGCACCGCCACCTCCAGAACCAGCGGCGAGGCGCTGGCGCCTAAATCCACGATCACTCCCACCACTTGACCGGACTGCGCCGGCACAAAACCCGGGCCCAACGCAAACGCTTCCTCCACCATCGCCAGCGCCGCGTCGTCCAAACCCAGCATCTCCAGGTCCCACGGATTCACGCCTTCGGCCAATACACCAATGGCCGCCTGCACGTCCGCCGCCTGACCCTGCTTGTGATTCAGCACGTAGTTGATCAGGTCCAGGTTGAACAGGGCTAGATGAGCCGGTGGAGCGTAGCTATGGTAAAATTGGACTGGCTGCAGGGTGTTCAACGGCACTACGGCCAAGCTGGCCAGCGCCCAGCCGCCATACACGCCGTTAGTGATCGAAAAGTCGTCCGGTAGATCGCTCAGCTCCAGTGCAAACTGCGTCTGCGGCAGACCGGATCGAGCTGTGAGTTGGGCTTGTGGCGGCAAACTGATGCCCGGGCACAGAGCCTGGCTTGGCAGCGCACAGAGCACCGCTGCTGCTCCGAGCAGCCCAGCGACCTTGCTGGCCGCCTTGAAAAAGCAAAACTTCAGCGTTAACAGGTCCCCCATCGATTCCCCTCTCATGGCAGGCAAACTCTCCACCCAAAGGCTGCCAGCGGCAACCCAGGGAAAGCCCCAGTCAGTTGCTCCGCGAAACTACGGTACCGAAAGGGCTACCCCGCACGCACAGAGAAGCGACGCGACCTTGGCAGCCCGTGCTGGCTTGGGCTTGAGGTGCAAAAGGTTGCGGTGGGTGCGGCTGAGGATTTTGGATGGCCTTGGCCTCAGGGTGCAGGCGGCGAGGCGGGCGGGAGCCGAGTTTCATCCTGCTTGGCCTGACCGCCCAGGAATCGTTGGTAGAGAAATGAAGCGGCGATCGCGATCACCGCCACGCCAATAAATGCGCCGACCCGATAAAGCTGCGCCAGACGCGCCAAGTCATGCAAAAACAGCTTCCCGAGCGTCACAGCCAACAGCCCGATGCCCGCCCAACGGGCTGGCCGCACTCGCCGCCCAATGCCCCATGCCACCAAGCCCAGCGCAAAGACGCCCCATCCAATCGAGTAGGTCATATCCCGGCCGAAATGGCCGGAGAACTGGAACGTGAGGGTCTGGGCGCCAGGCTGGGTGAAGTAATCTGCAATCTCGATGTTCAGCAGCAAGAAGGCTAGCACAGTCCCTAAGGTGGCCAGGAGCCCCTGTGCATTGGTTTCGAGGATCAGATGCCGCGGGGGCGCCAACAACCGGCTCCCCACAAACAAGCAGGCCGTGGTCACGCCGTAAGTGTAGAGGTACCAGTTCAAGATAGGCGTCGCGCTGCGCGGGTGGTATTGCAGCACCGCCGGATTCAGCGCTAGCCGCACAAAAGCCGTTACCAGGAGGCCTACCCCAGTCAGCCGCAGTCCCGGGTGGGGCACGCGATGGAACAGCCACAGCAACGCTACCCCTTCGAGCGCCCAGCCTAAGGTGATCCATTGGCGTTGGAATTGGACGGGGAAAACCAACGTGACAAAGAACAGCGTGGCCCCACCAAACCAGGCCAGCAGAGTCAGTCGGTTCGGCGCGTCCGGATGGAGAGTTCGGATCAGGCTTATCAGGCCAGCCACGCACGGCATCGCAAATGCCAAGGGCAGCAGCCCCATGTACTCGTTCGGCCAAGCCGCCTTCACTAACTGGTGCACCAGATAGAAATGCAACGGGCCAGCCAGGGCTGCCGTGGCCCAAGGCAGCACCTCGCCCAGGAACCTACGGCGGAACAGAAACGGGAACGCCATGAACACAAGCGTGAAGCCCACATACCACACCAGAGGCACCGCGGCGGCTGCGGGCTTAAAATGGGCCGCATGCCAGGCGTGTTCCAACAGCAGCACGCAACCCAGCCCAACTGCCGGCAGCCAGCTTACCGGGAACAGCCAGGTCAACCCCAACAGCAGCAGGGTCAGCACCAGGGCCAAGCCGAATACCGGCGAGGGATCGGCCAGGGGCAACCGCGCGGTGACCAACAGCAGCAGCACAAACGGCAACAGGGCCGACAAAGCCGGGATTTGAGCCAGCAAAGCCTCAGGCGCAGGCCTGGCGCAGGGCCAAAGCGGTTTGGGTTGGTGGGCCGGTGGCTGGGGTGCAGTGGTTGGCGTCGCCGGTTTGGGTGCCAGTGTTTGGGCTGCCCACACCCCCGCCGCAACGAATAGCACCGCTACGGTCCCGATCACCACTAACTCCGCCGGTAACATTTCAAGTTGCGCCGGCGCAGTGGCAATCCAGCAGCCGGCTAACCCCAAGGTGACCACCAGCGCAGCCACCATCCACCAGGCCACGCCGCTGATCAGCGCCACTGCAATGACCACCAAGTCCAATAGGATCGCTACCGGCCAAAACACCAGGGCCGAGACCGGATGGAGCTTGAGAATGGGCGCTACCATCAGGAGCAACGCTGCCAAGGGAAAGAGTTGGGCCCACCAGACCGGTGCAGTCCCAGGTCGGACTCGTTGAAGCGCAACCGGCAGCGCCGCGTGCAACACCGCAAACCCAAAATACAACGCCAGCGCCCAGCTCAACAGCCGCTCCGACAAATGCCCCAGCGTCCAGACCCAAAGTAGCGCAAAGACAACTGCGCCTGCAGCCAAGTGCGCCGCCGCCAGCCGCTGCTCCAACCAGGCGAAGGCTAGCACACACAGGTCGATCACCAGCACATACCCAAACACCACACCGGGCCGTTGGCCCAGGGGCGCAAACCCCAGCAGGTAAAAGCCAAACAGCAGGGCTACCCCCGCCACCGCCAGCCCGGCAGCCGTCACCCACCAGTCAGTTTTGGCCAAACGCCTGGCCCAGAGCCAAGCGGTCCCAAACAATAGGCTGAACCCGACAAACACGGCCAGGGCGATCAGCACTTTGTTGTCCTGAAAGTAGCGCTCGCGGACAAAGAACTCGTTCACCCACCCCAGTTCCAGAAGCACGGTGCCCAAGGCGGCCAGTGGCACCAGGAAATGCCAGCGCTGCCTGAGTGCCACGGCCACCAGCCCCACATCCAGCAGCGCGATGTAGCCAAACAGCCCCAACGGATTGTCTTGGCCGGTGGCGAGCAGCACCGGCGTCAGAAACCCACCGCACAACCCCAACACCGCCACCACCAGCGCACTCAGCCGCACCGCCAACACAAACGCCACACCCGTAGTCAGCACCATGAACACGAACGCAGGCACGGTAGGAATGAGCTGGTAAAAAACTCGGGCGGCAAACGTGCTCGCATACAAAATCACCACCCCAGCGCCACACAAGGTTTGTGCGCCAACGATGTATTGCTGGCGCCGGTGCACCCAAGACCCGACCACAATCAAGCTTACCCCAACCAAATAGCCCAACGCCACCCGCACCTCGGGCGGGAGCAGCTTGTGTTCGAAGGCGTATTTGACCCCGAACACGACGCCCAAAAACAAGGCCAAACCCCCAACCCACGCCAACAGCTTCACACCCATGAATTGCTCCCAGTTGATCCCAGCCAAGCCAAACCGTTCAGCCAAAGAGGGCCGGACCGTCGGGCGAGTTGGGCAGGTGGGCGGCATTGGCGGGAGGGGAGGGGGCCTGGCCGACACCGACTCGGCTGAAAGGTCGGGCCATTGTGGCTGCGTCGGGCTGGCGACGCGACCTAGTGGCGCTTCGGCGCCAAGCGGGGCTGAGGGGATGGGCGTGATGCTGGGGGCCGGACTTGGTGGCTCGATCTCACGGCGTAGCCGCGCCAGTTCGTGTTCCAGGCGCTGCTGTCGCACGGTCAGTTCGGTGAGCTGATGAGCTGTCCGGATCAGCCGGCCAATCACCCACACGCAAAACACCACCGGTCCGCCGACTCCAACTAGAACGATGCCGAACCATTCCATAATCAGTCCTTGGGTGAGCTATCCGATGGCATGGCCCAGAGCACTCCGGCGGCCAAGCTGGGCGGCTAAGCCATCAGGCTGTTGTGAGCGGCATCTGCCTCGCCTTTGCCGGCCAATGGCAATCATCGGCACGTGGTATCCTTTCTACCCGAGGAGGTCTTGGGGCGCAAACCAAAACCGCCGTAAGCGTGGCTAGGCCGATACCTGTTGCGCCCGGTGCTGGCAAGGCCGCGGTCGGGGGGAGCTTGGTGGATTGTTGCTAGCCAAGGCCGAGCCCACCGAGGGTGCGACCACTGGCCGAGTCGCAGGCCACTGCACGGTGGTTCGCAACCTGGCCTAGGAGCTTTGCGAGTCTGCTGGCCCGCTGCTCTTAATCAAACAAGCTCAAACAAGCTCGCCCGTCTGCGGGCCGCAAGGAGTCGGCCTTCGTGCGCCAGGCGCTAGCGCTGGCAGGCCTACTGGCTGCGTTCCGTTCGAAAAAGAGCAGGTCAATCGTTGGAAGGCTTTTCAAGGGCGCGTGCGCAGCCCGAGCGGCTTGACCTACATTTTCCGGATTCACCAGGGTCGGAGCTTCAAGGTCAGCGCTACGCCGGGGCTGGGGTTTGGCTGGCCGCCCCGCGTGCTGCCACAGCTTGCGCCGGCGAGGTTGGCTATGAAATCCTCTTTACAGGGTTACGGCGAAGGTGTGAGATGTGAGAGATGTATGTTTTCCTTGCAGAAAATCTTCGGCAAAGACGACAAGTTCTTCAGCCTGTTGGAGGCGAGTGCTGAAGAGGCGCGGCACAGCGTGCAAGCGCTCAACCGGGTCCTGTCCACGCCTGATAAGGTGCCCACGCTGACGGAGTTTCGGCAGTCCAAGGAGGCGGACCGCAAGATTACCGAGCAGATTGCCCACGAGTTGGTGCGGACGTTCGTGACGCAATTGGAACGCGAGGACATCGAGCTGCTGAGCGCTGCCTTGCACAAGATCCCTCGCACGGTCGAGAAGTTTGCCGAGCGGTTCATCATCAGCGCGCCGATGGTGCGCGACGCCGACTTTTCCAGGCATATCGTTTTGTTGGACGCCGCCACGCTATTGGTGGTGCAGATGACCAAGCTGTTGCGCGAGCTGGGGGCCGGCCGGCTGGACCAAGCCAAGGCGCTCAACGCCAAGCTGCAGCAGCTTGAAGGTGAAGCGGACCGGTTGATTTTGGACATGCTACGGGAGCTGTACAGCGGTCGATACGACCCGACCAAGGTGATGGCGTTGAAGGACCTTTACGAGCTGCTGGAGAAAGTGATCGACCGGTGCCGCGATGTGGGCAATCTCATTACCCACATCGTGTTCAAGAACTCCTAAGCCCAAGCGCTATGATCTCCTTCCAACGCATTTTGGGGCGTGAAGAGGAATTTTGCCAGTTACTGGAGGCAGCGGCCAAGGAGGGTTGTGAAGCTGTAGCAGCTCTGCAGCGGGCGTTGGCGGCCCCGAGCGCGGCGCCTACCCTGCACGAGTTTGCTGCCGCCCGAAGCCAGGAGAAGCGGATCGCGGAGGAAATCAGCCACCGGCTCGTGACCACGTTCGTCACCCCGATGGAGCGGGAGGACATCGAGGCGCTGACCGAGGCGCTCTACAAGATCCCCAAGACCGTCGAGAAATTCGCCCAGCGCTACTTCGCCGTTGCGGATAAGGTGCGCGATGTGGATTTCAGCCGGCAGGTCAGTTGCATGGCCAAAGCCGTCGAGTTGGTCCTGCGAATGGTTCAGGCCCTGGGGCAAGGCCGGAACTTGAGCAGGATCAAAGCCCTCCAAAGCGAGCTGTTGCAGGTGGAGGCTGAGGCCGACGACGTGTTGCTGGAACTGATGCAACGGTTTTACGAGCCGGGTTTCCCGCCCCTCAAAGCGATCATCCTCAAAGACCTGTTTGACCTGAACGAAAAGGTGGTGGACCGGTGCCGAGACGCCGGCAACGTCATCGCCCGCGTTATCCTCAAAAACGCCTGAGGTACGGTATGGAATTGACCTTGGTCTTCGTCGTCATCTTCGCTGCGCTGGTGTTCAATTACACCAACGGATTCCACGACACCGCCAACTCCATCGCCACGGTGGTCGGCACCAAGGTCCTGACGCCCCGCCAAGCCATCCTGTTGGCCGCCAGCACTAATCTGATCGGGTCGTTCTTTGGATTGGCGGTGGCCAAGACCATTTCCTCCGGGTTGGTGGATGGGCAATTTGTGAGCCAAGAGGTGCTGGCCTGTGCGTTGGTCAGTGCGATCGGTTGGAACTTGTTGACGTGGTGGTTTGGCCTGCCCTCCAGCTCCAGCCACGCCCTGGTGGGCAGCCTGTGCGGGGCGACCCTGGCCGCCGCCCATGGTAACTGGAGCGCAATCAAATGGGTCGAAATCAAAACCAAGTTGGTCAAGACCTTGGTGGAGCCGACTGCGGAGGTGTGGGCGGCCTTGGGGACCAACCTCCCACCCGACGGCACCACTGGTATTCAGGTCGGCTCCGGCACGGTGAAGGTGGTGGCTTACTGCGGGCACGTGAAGATGGTGACCGAGACGGTGGCCACCGAGCGAGCGGGTCTGCTGTACAAAGTCGTGATCCCGATGGTGACGTCGCCATTGCTGGGGTTTGTGGGTGGGCTGATCGTGATGGCGCTGCTTTACACGCTACTGCGCCGGTGGCGGCCGACCACTGTCGGGCGGGTCTTTGGCAGGCTGCAGTTGCTCAGTTCAGCCTACATGGGGTTTAGTCACGGCATGAACGATGCCACCAAGTGCATGGGGATCATCACCTTGGCGTTGGTAGCTGCCACCAAAGCAGGTTTGTTCCACGGCTTGCCGCCCGTGTTGAGTTTCCTGCGAACGCCGGAAGGGTCCGATCCGCACCGGCTGTCGTTGGGTGATTCGATCATTCGATGTCTGCCGGAGTGGCTCCGGTTCGGCTACATGCCCGCGCCGATTGATCCCGCCACCCAGGCCATTCCCAACTGGGTAGTGGTGCTGTGCGCTTTGACGATGGCGGCCGGCACAGCCGCAGGCGGTTGGCGCATTATTCGCACGCTGGGTCATCGCATGGTCAAGCTGCAGCCGGTGCACGGGTTTGCCGCTGAAACCACTGCCGCAACCGTGTTGGCTATCACGGCGCATCTGGGTATGCCGGTGTCCACGACCCACGCTATCAGCACCTCCATTATGGGCGTCGGCTGCGCCAAACGGTTCAGCGCCCTGAAACTCCAAGTCATCGAACGCATTGTCTGGGCTTGGATTATGACCATCCCCGCTACGATGGGTGTGGCCTACTGTTTAGTCTCGGCCTTCCAGTGGATCGGTTGGATCAAATAGCAGGCCGCTGAGCTTGGTAAGGCCTAGCCCCAGCCAGTGCCAGGCCTGCGGGCTCGGCGGACCGTGCCGCGGTGCCCAGCTATCTTCAGCGCAAGCCTCAGCCGGTCGGTGCCGGCTCTACACCTACGCCGTGCCAGTTCCTCACCAGGTTTGGTCGGGTTGTGGTAGGGCCTCCGGTTGAGTGGCTGCCAGGTAACGACTGAGCAGTTTCACGTTGCGAATGAACGTGTCGGTCCGGATCACGCGCTTGGGCTGATCTGGAGCGCGGTGGTACCGGAGCCGGCCCTGTTCGACCCATCGGCCTCGATCGTCCAGCGCGGCTAAGATCGTTTTGACTTGGGCCAGCGACGGTGCAGCCGGTCGGACAGGCTGGCGCGGCGCGGGCGAGGAGTCTGTGCGAGGCGAGCCAGCTTTAAGCCGCTCGAATGCTCGGGCTATGGCAGCGGTGCCGTCCGCCACCTTGAACGCGTAGTGCGTGGGCAGGTCGGTATCGTCGTAGGTCAGCTCGTACTGTCGGGTGAAATACAAAGGCCGGTTAGTGCGAAGTTCGTAAAACCGCGCCAGCCGACCGTCCGGCAGGCATGAGCGTCGCAGATACTCCAAGGCGCGTGGGATGGGTGCCAGGTACTTGGCCTGGCCGGTCTGGCGGTAAAGCTCCAGCAGCATGCGTAACACGGCTTGGGACTCGCCTCCGGTGATGGCTGGGGGCTCGAACTTACGCGCCCACACTGGATGCATGTCGAAGTCGTACTGTTGCGCCCAAGCCGGCTGCGGCTCGGGCATCTGGGCCAGCAACAAGAACTCGCCGGCTTTCTCGGCTGCAGTGCGGCAGCGGCTGGCCAGATTGCTCAAGTCATTACCCGGCACCGGTGCTGCCAAGGCGCGGCTGGCCTCCAACAGCGTTTGGATGGTGGTGACCAAGGCATTATCGTTGAGTGTGTAAAACCGACCGTATTGCTGGTTACCCGGCCAGGTGCGCGGCCAGGTTTCAGGAAACGCAGCAGGCTTGACCGGGAACTTGTCTGGCTCGGGGAACTTGTCCCAGCGCTGCGGCCAGGCGCCATTGGGATATTGGGCTTTGAGGAGGCACTCGATGCCGTAACGGACAGAGTCATGGACGACAGCGTCCTTGAAACCTAGCGCCCGGTCCGCCCGGATCAGGAATCGCAAGGCAGCTTGCGTGGTGTCATCGTCCAACGTGCTTGCATTTTGCCCCCTGCCTGCGGCCTGGTCGCGGTAAGCGAACCTGGCGCGTTTAGCCGGGTCGAACTCGATCGGGTAAGTCCAGCCGCCGGATTGGAGCTGGCCGCGGGTCAAGCCGCGGGCGGTTTCCCGTGCGGCGTCCAGGTAGAACGGATCGCCCGTGGCCTCGTAAGCGTCCAAGAACGCCTCGCCCACCGAAGGCGTGCCGGGCGGCTGCACCCAGCCCTGCGTGGCCGAGGCTACCCCTTCACCTTCGCGCAGGGCAAGGTCCTCGCTGTATTGCCACAGGTAAGTGCCGTGGACTGCGACTTGGGATCGAAAGAAGCTGACGGCACGCCGAAGGCCTTCCAAAGCGGCAGCCCGCAGGTCCGTTTGCTGTCCAGGGGCTGCCCCGCACGCGCCCCCGCTCACCACCAGCACAGCCACCAAGGGCCAGACCCGCTGCATGAAAGGCCGCGGCTTGTTCAGAAACCTTGGCCGCCGCGGTGGCCCGGTGCCTGGGCAGATGGTCGCGCTAAGCGGCAGGGCGGGCCCAGGCCGAGCCACTGGCCAGCCTGGCTGCAGCGCGGAACAGCAGCTTTTGGGGTTGACGGCATGTGCCCCGCTGCCTGATCAAACTTTGGCCAAGGCTGCGCTGTGGATTTGGATCTTGCGGATGGCCTCGACGATGTGGTCGATGTGGCTGCGTTCGGCCAACAGCAAGTTCTGCGTCATCGCCACGGCGGTGGCGCAGACTTCGCGGTTGCCTTTGAGCTCGTGGAGGCTGTCCCGATAGGCCTTGAGCCGTTGCGGGCTGAACAAGCGCTTGTAGCCGCGGGAATTGATGGCCTCATCAATCAGCCCGTCGAAGTACTGCTCGTGATACACCGCCGAGCAAGGAATGCCCTCGGCATTGAGCGCGCGCATGAACTGGTCGCGGCTCAGCCCGTTGAAGTAACGGGAGTCGTACCGGAAAGGATAAAGGTGCCACACGGCCTTGCTGTTTTCCGGCAACCGGACGGTCTGGATACCCGGGATTTGGCGGAGCTGCTCGGTCAGGTAATCGGCATTGGCGCGGCGCACCGCGGTTTCTTGGACCAGCTTATCGAGCTGCTGCAGCAAGATGGCCGCTTGGAAATGCTGCATGCGATAGTTGCTGCCGCGGGTGAAGTAGCCGCTGCCTCTGAAACTGCCGTAGGAGCGGCCGCAGTTGTGGAAGGCCTGGCAGCGGTCCAGTAACTCATCGCTGTTACCGGTGACCGCCCCACCTTCGCCGGAGGGTAGATGTTTGGATTCTTGGAAACTGAAACAGCCCAGGTCACCCAACGTGCCGCATTTGCGGCCCTTGTATTCGGCCAACCACGCTTGGCAGGCGTCTTCCACCACCGCCAGGTTATGTTTCTTGGCGATGGCATTGATGGGGTCCATGTCACATGGCAGACCAAAGATGTGCACGGGCAAAATGGCCCGCGTCCGTTCGGTGATGCGGCTTTCGATTGAGGCCGGGTCCATCGTGAGCGTGGCCGGGTCGGTGTCGGCAAACACCGGCAACGCCTTTTGGATCAACACCACGTTGTAGGTGGCGATGAAGGTGTAGGGGGACACGATCACCTCGTCGCCGGCATCCACATCCATCACATGCAGCGCCACCAACAACGCGGTGGTACCGCTGGCGGTGGCCAAACAGCGTTTGGCTCCGATCAACTGGGCGTAAGCCGCCTCAAATTGCGACACCGTCTCGCCTGAGCCGCGGAACCAGCGGCAACTGCGCAGCACCTTCAGCACCGCCGGCTCCCACGCCTCGCGCCAAGTCGGCCAGGGCGGCCAGCCACCTTGATGCACCGGCCGACCACCCAGCAAGACCGGTTTAGCCGTTTCAGCGGCCAAAACCCGAGGTGCTTGGCCGGTGCCCAACCAGGTGAGGGCCGCCGAGCCCACGGCGGTGTTCCGGATGAAGTCACGCCGAGTCAGATGCGTTTTCATGGGAGCAATACACACGGGGTTTGTTGGACCGCACGGGGACTGCGCTGAGGCCGGTCGCATGCCGTGCCGGCCTGGCCCCCAGAGAAAAAACCGCGGTCGGCATTGGGCCTGTGGCCTGCCGACGGCTGGCTTTGGCCTCGATGCACAATCCAGTTTGGCCGTTCGGAGTTCGTGCCGCCTAGTGTAAGCCGCTGGACCTGTTCGACAACCCCAAAAAAGCTGGCCGGTGGCGCCCGAGCCTACGCTGCACCGTCGAGTGGGCCGGAGCTTTCTGTGTTGAAGTGACCGCCAGGGCGCTCGGGTTGACGGCGCGTGGCTTTGGCCGTGCCGACCTTACGGTCCGATGGTCGGCGGGCTGGAACCGGATCTTTGTCCCGCTGCAAGTCAATGCAGCGTTCAGCGGGTACCTACCTGGCCCGCCTCTGAAGCCCCACCCCAGCACGGTCGCTTGACCGATGCGTGTTTCGGCCCGGGGCTACCGGGTGCAGAGCGCACGGGCGCTTTCAGGGCGCAGGGATGGGCTCCGGCTCGAAGTCCGTTGGGTTGACCCAGCCTGCGCGGGGCCGGTCGCCGCGCATGAACCGCTCGTAGAACCCGCGCAGTGGATCGGGCGAGCGGGTCGAGGAAGTGACCGGATATTGATCGAACAGGGCGCCTTGGCCTCGCATGCGCGGGTCGCCTTGGGCTTTGAGCTCTCGTTCCATGCGGCGTTGGAGTTGCCGCTTAATCCCAGCCAACCGCGGCTCTGTGGCCGCGTTCCGCACACAGTCGGGGTCTTGGCGCAGGTCGTAGAGTTCCTCCGCTGGTCTAAAGCCGAAATTAAGCTGCCAGAACGGATCGGCCCGATTGCGCCGGCCCAGCTCCAGGATGAGTGTCTTGGTCGGGCTACCATCGGTGTCCAGATAACCCGTTTCAGGATTACCTGCAGGCCAGCGGCTGGGCTCGTAGTTGCGCAAGTAAAGAAAGTCGGCTGTCACAACGCCGCGAATGGGGTAACCCCAATCGTGGGGTCGGCCCACGTCGGTGCGTTCCTTGCCCACCAAGGCGTGAGTGCGGCTGGCGAGCACCTGGCCGGACCGTGTGCTTTCAAACAAAGCCCGCCAACTTTGGCCTGCTAGGGGCATCATCCCACACGAACGCGCTTTCAGACCGGCCAAATCAAGCAGCGTTGCAGCCACATCAACGAAGCTCACAAAATCCTGGATGAGCCGCCCTGGTTGGCGGATGCCTGCTGGCCAGCGGATGGCTAGAGGCATGCGATTGGAGTCGCGGTAAGCGTAGCCTTTGACTCGGGGAAATGGCATGCCGTTATCGCTGGTCACAATGACCAACGTCCGATCCAATTGACCCCGCTGCTCCAACAGGCTCAGCATCCGGCCCAGGTGCCGATCGAAGTGTTCCACCTCCACCGCATAGTCCAGCAGGTCATGCCGCACCACCTCGGTGTCGGGCCAGTAAGCGGGCACCCGATCCAAGTCTGACAACCGCTTGGCCGCTTTGCTGACGCCGGACTGGTATTCGTAGGGCCGATGCGGTTCCAGGCCGCCATACCAAAAGCACCACGGCTTGTCCTTGGGCGCAGCTTCAAGGAAATCACTGAAGTTGCCCGCGTAATCGTTAGGGCTGATGCCGGTGGTGGGCGGCGCTTGTTTCCGCTGATTAAAGGGCCGACCGGTCATCAGCCGCGGCGCCCCAGCCGCATCCAGCGCCACCCCAGGGCCCCAACCTTTCCCAGTGAAGCCGACAAACCAGCCTGCTTCACCCAGCGCCTCGATGAAGGTCTTGAACTTCGGCGGGAACAGGCACAGATGGTTCGCTGCAGCTTCAAGCTGCCAGGGATACCGGCCAGTCAGCAGCGCTGCGCGCGACGGCGCGCATTTGGCCACCGGCGTGTAGGCGTGGTGGAACAGGAGCCCTTCGGTAGCCACGCGGTCAAAAGCCGGCGTCTGCACCCACTTGGCCCCATACACTCCCGCGTGGCCGTAGCTCCAATCATCCGCCACCGCAATCAAAATGTTGAACTGCCGGACAGCCGCCGTGCCCGACACCACCACGCACAACGCCGCAGCCAAAGTTAATCCAGCCCGAAGCATGCTCGGCGTGTTCGATGGCCCGGGGCGCAAAGTAGGTCAATCCAAAAAAGCTGGGCCGACGTGATCGGTCCGGGAAAACGCCTCTGCTGGTGCGTGCCAAAAGGCTGTGTTGAGTTGGGGCCACACCGCAGGTCAGGCCCCAGAGCACGCCGCGGAACAATGGGACATGGGGCATGGAGCATGGATTTGGGAGATGGGAGCTCGAAGCTCGGAGCTCGGGTCGTTGGTTTCGGCGGGCCGCCGAAACCGACCGGGCAGCGGCCGGTGGTCCGCAACGACCTTCGGCTGGGCAACTGGCGATCCGTGCACCCCAGGTGGAATGGACGCTGTGCGGATTGGCAATCCGCGGTACAGCAGGCTGCCAGGCTGCGCTAGCGGTGGCCGCCCCAACGGGGCGGCGGTACATCAGCCCAGGGCAAGCGCAGCGCCGCCCTGGGTAAGCGGCATGGCCAATTGTATTTTCAAACGTCCACCGAAACACCCGCCCGCCTGACCGCATTTCACACGACCCGAGGGTCGCCATGCCCAGGCCAACGCGGCGTCAAAGCCGCCGCACTCGTGCGCCTGTGAAGGCGTCCACATAGCGGGGTGCAAGTCCCCGTCAGGCCGAACGTTCACCGGCCTGTAACCGAAGGCTACTGCGTCGTGGCAACACGGGGTGGGGAGCTGCCGGAGGTGAACGACCCGTC
>Ga0078972_1003445_pt1 | contig 47387 bp, 30 predicted proteins | sample YelNatPaOPGAMG01_FD_67568 | JGI IMG/M metagenome (GOLD analysis project Ga0078972, IMG submission 67568) | Hot spring thermophilic microbial communities from Obsidian Pool, Yellowstone National Park, USA - OP-RAMG-01 (SPADES assembly) (version 2) | ecosystem: Environmental > Aquatic > Thermal... | reverse complement strand
TACCGGAGAGGGGTCTGCACGGTGGAGCCGGTGTTTGGGGTGATCCAGGCGGTGCTGGGGTTTGGGCAATTGCTGCTGCGGGGCCTGAAGAAAGTCGGTGGGGAATGGGCCTTGGTGTGCCTGGCGTACAATGTAAAGCGGCTGCATCAGTTGGCGGCTGGGTTGGGCCTGGCCTGGGCGGGCTGAAAAAAGCGGGGGACGCACTGAACTCTGGGGACTTTGGCCGCCGAGCGGCTCGGTGAGGCAGCCGGAACTGCCGCGTTGATCACGCCGCCCGGTTGCTAACATTGGTTAATCCCAACTGTCTGAATCGCTGAAAAGTCCTACCTCACCGGAGCCGTGAGCTAAGTCCGAAAGACTCCTAGGGCTGTGCGTTGACGGTCTGCACCTGGCCGTTCACGCGCACCTTAACCGGGCGCGGTTTGTCTGCGCGGATGCGATAGGTAGTGACCTGCCCGTCCTTCCACGCCAGGTCCACAGTGAACCCGCCGCGGGCGCGCAAGCCTTTGACAGCACCCGTGGTCCAAGCCTTGGGCAAGGCTGGCAGCAGTTCCAGCAGATACTGCTCATCCGCCGGCCATGAAGGAGGCACGCGTTGGTGACTCTGCACCAGCATCTCGGCAAGCCCAGCACAAGCCCCGAAGTTGCCATCGATCTGGAAGGGTGGACCGTTGTTGAACAGGTTGGGCAGGGTACTGCGTCGCAGTAAGGCCAGGTAATGCTCGCCAGCCGCGCTACCATCGCGTAAGCGCGCGTAGTGGCAGATGATCCATGCCCGACTCCAACCGGTGCGCCCGCTACCGTGCGCCAGCCTGGTCTCTAGCGTCCTGCGCGCGGCAGCGAACAAGTCGAGGGTGGCAGGCGTGATGAGGTCGAACGGATACAGGCCGATGAGGTGCGACAGGTGTCGATGGCCTGGCTCGGCTTCCGGATACGGCTCGGCCCACTCCAGAATGCGACCATCAGGACCGAGCCGGATGGGCGGTAGTTTGGCGCGGGCAGCAGCGATGCGTTGCCGTCGCGGTTGGTCTGTTCCCAACATTGCGGCTGCGCGTTCCGTGGCGTCGAAGATCGCTCGCACTAGTGTCATGTGGTAGGTCGAACCCACGGTGATGCGCAGCCGCTGTTTAGTTCGTGGATCCACATACGAGTTTTCCGGCGAAGTGGACGGCGCAATCACCAACGTCCCATCCGGCGCCGGCACCAGGGTGTCCAGAACAAATTCCGCCGCACCGCTCAGCAGCGGATAGATTCGTCGTAGAAACGCCCGGTCGCCGGAGAATTGGTAAAGGTCGAACAGTTGCGTTGCCATCCACACGCCGCACAGCGGGTCCAGCGTGCCGTTGAGAAATTGGGATTGGAGAGTGGAAGCGCTGGGTGTAACGCGCCCGTAAGGGTTGGTAGCCAGAAACGCTACCCAACCATCGGACTGGTAGAGCCGCCGCGCCGACGTCTGCCCGCGGCGCGCCAGCAATTCCAGCCAGGCCACCAACGGGTCGGCTGTCTCCAGCAGATTCGCCACGCCCGCCGGCCAATAGTTCATCTGGAGATTGATGTTCAGATGGTAGTCGGCTTCCCACGGCGCCCACATGTGGTGGTTCCAGATGCCTTGCAAGTTGGCAGGCAACCGTGCTGGGCGTCGGGAACTGGCCATCAGCAAGTAACGCCCGAACTGAAAATGCAGCGCCACCAGCCCCGGGTCATCGGCCCCCTTGCGCAAGGCAGCCAGCCGCTGGTCAGTCGGCAAGCGTTCCAACGCTGGGTCAGGAGCACCCAGTTGAACCGAAACCCGATTGAACATGGCCCGATGTTCAGCCAGGTGAGCCTCCAACAACTGCGCCCAAGTCTTCTTGGCAGCGGCAGCCAGAATCGCCTCGCACCGAGCCGCAGGATCGATGGAGCGGTCGAAATTGAGTTGGGTCAGATTGTAATCCGTGGCTGCCGTGAAGATGAGGACTGCTTCGGTGGCGTTGCGGATGTGTAGCTCGCCTTCGGCGGCGGTGACCTGCCCTTGTCCCACGCGGGCAAGCAGCCGTGCCGCGAATTTCATGTGCGCGCCCCCTGGGCCCGAGCCACCGGGATTGTCGTCGTAGCCCCCTTGCTCCTTCGGCACATCGACGATCTGGCCGTCCAGATGCAGCCGTGGGCCTTCCACGGCTTTCACGGTAGCATCGCGCGGGCGCGTCAGACGCACCTTGAAATCCAATCGGCCAGGCTCATCCACCGCCACCCGCACAACCAACACGTCGTCAGGCGCCGAGATGAACGCCTCGCGGGTGAAGGTGATGTTGCCGCGCCGGAAGCTCACCCGCGCCAGACCTTCAGCCAGCCACAGTTCACGCCGGTAATCTGTCGTGGTGTCGGCGCCACCGAACTCGAGCCAAAGATCGGCTAACGGTTCGTACGAGCGGAATGAAGTCGGCCTGGCAGTCAGATGTTGGATGCCGTAGGCCTGGGCTTCGGCGTTCTTACCGGCAAACAATAACCGCCGGACCTCGGCCAGATGCTTGGCGAAATCGGGCGGATACGATTCCACCGGGCAGCCGGCCCACAGGCTTTCCTCGTTGAGCTGGAAGCGTTCGGTGGCTACACCGCCAAAGACCATCGCACCCAACCGGCCGTTACCCAAGGGCAACGCTTCCTCCCACCGCCCCGCCGGCTGTTGGTACCAAAGGCACGGAGCCGCTTCCGAAGCGGTGCCGGGACTGGTGGCCTGCGCTTGGTGCGCCGCAAGCGTGCGAAGCGACATAACCGCAAGCAGCAGACCGAGGCTGGCGAGGTTACAGCGTCGCATGCGGATGCTGCTCGCAGGCCTTGTCACGACGTTGCGTTACCGAGCAGTGGCTCCTTAGTCCTTGGGGGCCTGCCGAGTGACGATAGGAACGTAGCCCACCTCAAGGCCGCGTGGCGGAGTCACAAGCACGGCTGGATCAAGTTCCGCCAACCTGCCAAAGGCAGGCGCAGGCAGATACTCGCGATCTTTGGTCCAGGTGCGATGAAGCTTTTCGACCCGGGCCTGCAGTTCTTCGCGTTCTTGATCGGTCAGGTCGGCATTCAGCAAAGCTGGCTGGTCCGCAAACCGATACCAATAATACGTCACCACACTACCGTCGCCCAACTGGGCCTGAAACGGGCCGGCGACCGGCCCCGGCTTTTTCCAACAACTGGTGGGTTCCTCAGGCGTCACATACGCTTCTGGACGCCGGCCCGCAGGCCGGCCGAATCGCAGTTCGGCCAACCCAGTTTCAGGCGGCACCTCTTCAGCTCGCACCGGTACCCATTGCAGCCGCCCATTGCGATTGGTTCCCAACCGATAATACTCCGGGAGCGTAACCCAGGAGCCGTGCGGCGAATGGGTGATCTTTACTAAGTCAGTGTTCCAGCGATAACCGAAAGTGTGCTTGTCTGGTGCCATGGGCGTGCCAAAGGAGGCCCAATCCACCGCTACCCGCTCTTCCTTCGGCGCGCCGTCGGCGTAAATGCGCCACGTGGCCCCACCGCGCCCACTGAATTCGTGCACAACGGCCCCCTCGGGGTTGATAGCGCCGGTGGCCGGGGCACCGCCCTCGAACCAAGCCTTCACCGCGTCCCACAATGCCTTTTTGTTATAGGAGCTGACGCGGTGGACCACGGCTGAATCGCCCGTGGGCCCGCAAGGAAATTGGGTCGGGGCAATGCGGGCGTAGCGCTGGCCCTTGGCGTCCACAGCCACCGCCGCAGGGATGTACTGGGTTTCCATCTGCAACGCTCGGTTGGGATCTGAGGGCCGCGTATCCAGCAACAGACCGTCCAGGTGGGGATCGTCCACCGCCGCTCGCGACCAGAAGTAGGGAGTGAAAAAGGCCACCGGCCCCTTGAAGTTCGCCGTGTTAAGGAACAACGTCCAACATTGATCTCCAGTGCGGACCTGCTTGCCGGCAGTGACGGATTTGGCCTTGGTCAACGGCAGCGGCAGATAACCATACCCGAACAGCCCGCCGCAGGTGCCTTGTTTCAGGTTCAAGCCGTCCGGAGGCCACAGCACCCACGGACTCAGTTGAGCCACGCCGTATTTGCCGCTGGACCGGCTCCAGTCTCGATCCTTGCCCGCACCCGGACCATTGGCCCATTCGCGGAAATCGGGCGCCACGCCGCCCATGATGAACTTGGGGGTCTCGGTGGCGAATCGCGTGTCGCGCCACCAGCCCAACCCGCCTTCGATGTCTGAGTAAAACTTCACCGCCGCAGAAGGGTCCTTCTTGGCGAACATCCAGGTGCCAAACAACCCGCTTTGAAAGCGGTTACCCGGATACTCTTTCAGCAGCGGCCAGGCAGCCACATACATCGAAAAGCCAGCGTCAAACGTTTCAGGCACCCTCTCGTTGGGCGCAAGCAGGTAGCCGGCCAGTTCGCCCCTCTGAACCCGGCTGGCCGCAGCCAGTGCGTTTGGTCCAGCCGCCACAACCACCAAGGCTAAGCCCCAACTGATCAATGCAATCCCGTTTTGCCTCGATATCGCTTCGTTTCGGCTCATGGTCTCTCAATCCACTCAGGCAAACTTCCTGGTTCGGCCAAACCCGATTCGCGCATGAAAAGGACCCAGGTTTTGCCGCTGCCCGCGCCCTGTTGAACACTCGGATTTGCCCGCTAGGGCTAGCAAACCCTGCCTCTGCTGCACGAGCTTCGCGTCCGTTGCCACTATTATGTCGGTGGTGCAACGGCCCGGGTCACGCCCACAACTCGGCGTTCCAAGGGCAGCTCTCTTCATTGCGCGACTCCACCTTACTCTTTAGAGCCAAACGCGTCCAGCCCGCGGTTAGGAGCATGGAGCATAGGGCATCGAGCATGGAGCATGGAGCATGGAGCATCGGGTTCAGAGGACTGAAGACTGAGGACCGAAGATGGAAGGCGGTCCACGGTAGCTGCCGCCGTCAGGCGGCGGAAAATCGGTAGCCGCCGACGTGAGTCGGCGGATTGATCCATCGAATAGCTTCGGTCCGCAATCCAATGGTTGCAGAAACCCGAAGCGGTTTGATCTTTTGGCGCGGTTGGGGTTCTGGTTTCGGCGGGCTGCCGAAACCGACCGGCCAGCGGCCGGTGCTTCCCCCAGACAGCGCGCCGTAAGACCACCCCGGTCGGATGTCGTGGCTGGGCGGGTTGGCGTGCAAGTCGGCCCTCCATATCGGTGTCGTCGCCCAAGACCGAGCCGCCGCAATGGATTGCTCGGGTTTTCCGCCGTGGCATCCGATTAGGTGGCCGTTTTGAATTTTGGCCGTTTTGGGCCCTCGCATTTGTTTCGAATTCCGGACTTCGTGCTTCGAATCTGGCCGCTGAGCCCGATGCACCGCTAGCCGACCGCCACGCGCCAGGAACGCACCGACATACCACATCGGGGCACCTTTGCGTCCTTCGCGCCTTTTGGAAAGCGCCAAGCAGAGCTGGGTGGTTCGAGTGAACCAAGACGTGTTCACCATGATCAAGGGGTCAGCGTCATGGAACCGACCCTTGAGCGGAGAGGAGCGATCCGGTCCGTTGACGTTGGGGAAGGCCAAGGCGCCAGCCGTGGCAGAGAGCGAACTCGGTTCGGCCTCGTTGCGCCAAGTGGGAGCGGCCAGCCTGCCGAAAGTGGTGAAGCCTGCATCGGTTGGGAAGGGCTCGATCCGGAGCGTCCGCCGAGCTGCTCGAGGTGGAAGGAGACAGCGGGCGTCGAAAGAACCACCAGACCCTTGGGAGGTCCGGTTGGGTGTTCTGGCCCTTAGGGCAGGACAACTCTTGGCGGGAAACCATACCGCCGGTGGGGCCAAAGTGCGGTCTCGGACGAGCTCATCGGAGCGAAGAGCGGCTGATCCAGGCGGTCGGGAGCCAACCAGCCCTGGCCACAGTCAAGCTCAGCCCAAAGAACTCGGACCTGATTTGGGATGGCCGGCGGTTCTACGAGATAACAAGCGGTGGACGGGCTTACCTTTCGGAAAGCGATTCTGCTGCACAGTCTTCGGTAACCGAAACTGAGGCTGGGCTCCTAGGCCAAAGGCGTAGCTTGGTGGCGTTTAGCACGGTTTGTGGACGAGGCGACTGTGGGGAGACCGTGTGGAGGAAATGTGCACGTCTGGTCCGCCGAGGTAGAGATCCCAGGTGAGGGGTGACCACGACGGTGGGCTTAACCTCGATGGGCATCTTTCTACTGCAGGTGGGGTTTGAGGGACAGCATGGCCCCGTCGCTTGTCCAGGGCAGCGCTACGCTTGCCGCATGGGGCGATTCGCTATAGGCCCGTTGGGGCTGCCCTGGCGCCTGTCTTTGACCGTCGGTCTTCGATTGTTGGCGTCCCAAAGCCCCGCCCTGGGCAGCCCTGCACTGGGCACGCCCTTGGACCTCCCAACCCTGAGCTTCCTGCTCGGCGCCCCGTGCCGCATCCGCCAAGCGCCATGCCGCACGCTCCGCGCTGTATGCACTAGGTTCGGCTCACACACTCCGTTCGCATCGAGCGCTGGACATTTGCGCGTCGGCACTTGGGTTGAAGGTTGGGCTTTGTCTCTAACGCCGCGTGGCTGTTGGTGCCCTGAGCGTGGGTTGGGCCTTGATCCCTTGCCCACCTTCACAGCTCGATCGCCACCACCCGATAAAACCGGTGCGAAGCATTGATCGACACACGGTCCAGAATCCGCACGCGACCCGTATGGTTGGGCAGTGTCATCAGGGGTTCCCGCGTGCACAAATCTGAGGATACCTCGATGCGGTAATCTCCCGTGTCCGGGATTTGGAGCCAGGCTTCGAACCCCTCGGGGGTCAACCGGATCGGCGGCTCGAAGCGCGGGGGGAGGTGGACTCTCAAGATTTGCAAGCCCCAGGGGCCATCCGCCACGTAGGCGTAATTGCCAGCTACCGCAATGGCTCGAGCCTCTCCGGGGGTATCGTAGCTGCCCACCCAGCGCGGATTGGCCGGGTTGCTCATGTCGATCACCTGTAAGCCTACGTATTGAGCCGCCACATAGGCGTAGTGGCCATCGAAGGCCACGCCCACGCCCCTCCCCCGAGCCAACCAGGCCATTGGCTGATGCGTTCCAGGCGGACGTGATCGCCACGAACCGGGCCACATACGGCAAGCAGCCCCAAAATCAGCACTGCACCCAGCCTGGTCCTGACCGGAACCGGCGCTGTGTCGCGGCTCGCACTTTCGCGCGCGGGCAAAGTTGCTCTTTCAGACGGGACCAAGATCGAGTCTGCATGGTGGAAGGGATGTGGCAGGTTGTGGCAGCGTCAGACGGAAGCGTTCAAGCCAGCCGAACGGTCCAAGCCGGCCCGCGGACCGCAGGCGACGCTGTTTGGACTGGGCCCCAGAGGCTGCGTGCCCGTTGGACTCACTCTGCCAGCCAGCTTCCATCGATGCTAATCCGCCCATAAGCCGGACTGCGTCCGGCGTCAAGGTTTTCTTGGCACTCGGTGCTCGGCAAGGCTGCCTGCTGCGCGCCTGGCCTGGCGACAGTGCAGATGGTTCCAACCCCCGGGATCGCCATGCCTACCGGCTCCGCCGACCTCCCGGCTTTTAGCCCTGGCTCCGGCTGCAGCCGAACTTCTCCAGCCCGCTAACCGGAGTGACTGGACACCGCCAAGGCCGTCGAGCATTGGCGATTCGTAAGCCCATTGGGGGCTGTTTGGCCCGCAAAGCTGGGTATCACTCGGCGATCCAGCAGGTTCGCAACGGGCCTTGCGTGGCCAGCGCATGGTGGTTGGCAAACTGACGGTGCTGGGCCTGTCTGCTAGCCACTGACCAGCAGGCGGCAGGCCGGATGCTGGCCCATCCATCCGAGGATGGCCAAGCCGCGCTGTCGTGCTGATCCATCGCAGTCAACTAGCACAGCCTTGTCCCCGTAACGTTCCGTCTGCTAACGGAGCTGCTCGCGGCCCAAGAGGGTCTATGGGAAACCAGGAGGCAACCGGGCAGCGCCCTCCTACCGGGCCCGCGCGGCTTGGGCCATCCACCGCAGGCCCACTGACGCTTCGGTGAACGGGAGCAAACGCAGTCCCACCAGCGGCGCCCAAAGAGCTTAAAGCGACGGGGGATGATCAGTGCTTCCGCCTGGCCATCAAACGCCCAAGGTCAGCCCTGTCGCCTCCTGAAGTTGATGCCTCGGGGACGACCCAGAAGGTGGATGAAAAATGAGCTTGACTCTTGAGCGCCCGTGGGCTAGTAGCAGGGCTGGCAGCGACAGAAAAAAACGTTCGACCAACAGATAGCTTATGAAAACCGTCCGCCAATTGTGTGTCTTAACGGTAGTGGGGCTGAATTTGGCCGGGGCTGTAGCCGTAGGGCAGGCCCAGGTCACCAACTACGTCTATTCCTTCGACACCGCCGGCAGCGATGCATCCTGGATCCGATGGTGGGGGGTCCAGTTCGAGAAACCGGCCTGGGACCCCTCGATGGACGCCTCCAACAATCCTGCCTCCGGATCATTGAAGGCCGAGATCCCGTTTACCGGAGCCAGCGGCGAGCAATTCTGCTTTTTCGGCAACTTCAACAATGTAGGGCCCTGGGACAACAGCGTCACGCTAGACGGCACCAAGTATTCGCATGTGACCTTCGACATCTTCGTTGATCCCAGCTCGGCTATGACGCCGGCGGGCGACTTCGGTAGCTTGGCCATCGGGTTGGCCACGGCTAGCTGGGGCCAAATTTGGCTTAACGAATGGAATTTGCCGGTGCCGCTTTGGCCAATCCCGGCCAATGCCACCAACGAATGGGTGCACTGCAGCATCCCCATCGACCCATCGGTCAGCGGGATAAACAACGTGGCTGGGGTGATCTTCAAGATGTGGTCCAACGGCGCGCATACTAACCGGCTGACGTTCTGGTTGGATAACATCACCTTGGTGGCACGCCAGGAGGAGACCCCGCCGCCCACCATGGCCATCGCTAAGGCGCAAGCCGGCCTGCAGTTGTTTGCTAGTCAACCTGGTGCCCAGTGGCAACGCCAGTGCATTCGTACCGCCGGCAATGGGTATGCCTGGTTAAGCTATCCCTACGATCCGATGACCTACTCGGTGACCATCAAGGAGTTCCCGCCCCCAGCTTATGCCGGCTTCCAAGTGCATATTTTCCTGGTGCCTCAAGCCACCATGCCTTATGGCCCAGATGACGGTGCCATCGACTGGAATGCGCCCAATGTGATCTTCGTTCAGATCACCCAAAATGCCGACGGCAGCGGCTCGGCCCGGTTCATGTACAAGACCAACCAACCAGGCGGCAACAGCATGCTGTGGAATACCGACCCCGCGGCTGGCCCGGTGGGCACGTTGGCATTCTTGTGGTCTCCGACAGTCCGGGGCACCTGGAGTGTAACCTTCAATGCTAGCGAGGAGACCATTGGGATGACCGCCCCCGACGGTTCCAGCACCAACTGGACCATGCCGCCCGCCTTGGCCGCACCGCCTGGAGAAAACCTGTTTGAAGGGCCGCTTTACGTCTATTTCGGCGTGCAGCCGAATGCAATGGGTAATATTGGACAGAGCGCTGTCTTCAGTGGCGTGAAGATCGAATCGGGTGATCCGGCGTTCACGTCACTGGAAGACGACTTCTCAGGCCAGACCCTTGACACCGTTAAATGGGCCGTGGTGGCCTCGGACCGCGCGGGGGTGTTTGTTGCCCCGCCCGAGTCGGTTTACTGGGTGAGCTGGACGTTGCCCGACGTAGGGTTCGGCCTGCAAGGCAGTCCCAGTGTGGGGCCGCCGTCTTGGTCAGATTTGACGCCGGCTGTGCTATTCCGCAACAACACACGACGCATGGCCTTGATCACCGTGCCGTTGTTGCCAGCAGCCGACGCGGGCTATTTCCGATTGGCTAAGTAGAGCAGACGCTGATCGCCTTTGGCTGGTAAGGCCCGGGCGCCGGTCAACCCGACGCCCGATTTGTTGCGGTCGAAGGCGGCCGGCGACAGGCCCGCGTTGCCCGCGCACCACCCGCAGAGAGCTGTCTCGATCCGCCCGAAGCGTGTCTGGTCCAGGGGCTCAGCAGCCTGGTTGGAGTCGAGCTGGGTGCCTGTGCCAAACCCAGCGTTGCTGGGTCAACAAAGCGCCTGGCAGCGTACAAACCCAAGAACCCGCTGGAAGCTTGTGTAGGGTTGGAGCCTGCGGGCAGGGTAGGTGGCGGGTCGTGCTCGCGGCCCGATATCAGATGAGCCCAAGTCGGCGGTTGTCTGCGGCGCAGCAGCCAGAAGCTGTTCAGGACCCTCCAGCCGCCAGGATCTTCTTGACTTCCTCGGGCAGGTTCAGACGCGTGGTGCCCACGTCTTTGATCTCGACGGTGATGGTCCGATGAATCTGCAGTGGCTGCTGGCCTTGGCCCACGGTGAGTTTCGCCTGGATGGTGTATTGGTATTTGGCCAGTGCGCCGTTACGCAGCCAGAACCGCACCCGGCCTTGGGGCTCCGCAGGCTCAGCGCCGCCTCGCCACCACCGCCCGATGATCTCTTTGACCCCTGCTTCGGTCAGTTCACCGCTCAGGGCACCCTCAGACTCTTGCGCCAAGGCCTTCGTTCGGGCCAGGAGCATGCTCGCCTCAGCAGCGGGCAACATGAACTCTTTGATGCGACGGGCCAGGCGCGGGCTCTCCTGCTCGATGGTATCGCACGATTCCCACTCCCCGCCTCGCTTGAGCGCAAAGCGGTTGCCTTGAATAGCTACCTCGAATGGGTTGTCGTTGAACGAACCGGCAAAGTGGGTGGGGCCGTCCTTGATGGTTTTACCCTCCACAGGCCCCATCTGCCAGGCGGGAGCCGCTTCTTCGGACCGCGAGGTGGTAGTCCAAGCGTAGTTGGGCTGGGCGGCCAGCTTTTCGGCAGCCGCTTTGACAGCGGCTTTATGGTCGGGCTCGGCTCCAGCCAAACCCAACGCCGCCACACCCAGCCACAGCAGCACAACGCTCCGGTCCACAGGTTGCATCCAAGACCAAGCCAACAGTTTTTGCGCGCGGGACAGCATATCAACCCCTTCGACGGCCACACAGCCTGACAAATTCGGTGAGGCCCTCTTTCCCCGAAGTTCGTACCAGGCCCAGGAACCGGGGCCTGGCAGCAGAAACTCCCAGGGCACCGCAGCCGTGTGTTTGGACTTCTTTGTTTTTCGTGCCTTTGCGTGCCGCAGGCGCCAAGCACAACGAAGTAGGGCCAAACAACGGGCCGACAAACTGGCCGTGTTTAACCGGCTCCCAACCCAAACGGATCGATTAGCTTTGGTCGTCCGAGCTCTGACGCGCCCAACAGCGCTTTGGCATTTGGGTGTCAGGGGGTGCTGCCCCTCAACCGGGCCGCCTAAGAACGGATGCGCCTTTCAGTCGGCGCCCCCGTATAGGCCCACCAACTCTCCACGCGGAACGGTAAAGCTCACCGGCGCAGCCGCCTGCACACCCCACCCAAGTCCGACGGCAAACGATCGCGCTCCGCTCCATGATTCTTTACTCCTTACGGCTAGCCTTGCTCTGCCTGCCCTCCAAATAGACACCTGACCAGAAAAAGATCACGGCTACCGACATACCGATCAGCAACTGTATCCATGAGGCTGAAATCCTTGGATCTACCTCGGACACCGCATCGCCCCAGACCATTGCGTGGCGGGTTGCAAAGTGCGTTGCAATGGCAACGCCGATGAATTGCCAGAGCCTCCCAAGCTTCGCAAGTGCCATAACTTAAGATTTGGACCGGGAATCCAACTCACCACTGCCAGTCGTTCGGCCTTGTGAATTACCAGGCGCCGTAACGACGCCACCCTTCCGTGTAGAGCTCAAATCGGCGTCCGGCACAGGACGCATCCGGACCCGCTTCTCGATCGCGGACAGATAAAAGCCGGCCATTGCCCCCGCCGCAATCGCTAACCCCAGGGGTTTAAACCATAGCACGGTTCCGAAGCCGACAAGCATCGCCACGTATGCCAAGCAACCGTCGGCCAAATTCAGGTTTGGCTGTGCACAAATGGACCCGAGATAAATGAAGGGCAACGCAGTCAACCACCACCAAGAATCCAGAAAGGCCGCCACCACGGCTGCTGCAGTCAGAACCGCAGGTGCGAATATCGCAGGCCGAACGATGTACCAACGCGACGTCACGTCCGTGCTACGGGCTGGAAGTTAGCCAGCTTCGCCCCACAAATGCGAGCCACAAAACCGGCACCGAAGCGGCTTCCAACCCTCGGCTGCTGTTTCACTCCATGGTGCGTGGGATGTGGGCTAACCATCGATTCTCAGTCCGTCCTGGTAGAACAGAACTAATCGAGGGCACCCATACACGCGCCTCTTTATGGCCAAGTCCGGACAACCTTGACATCCTGCAGAGACCGTCCCGGGCACCATTGCCCAGCCAACGCGATTATCCGCGCCCCCTGCTAGAGGCGCGCATCCCAGTCTATTGCAAGTTGGTATCCGCGGCGTAGTGCAAGTTTGCCAGCCCGCCGCATCGTCGACTTCCCGTCGGCAGGCCAAGCCGATGGGTAGCCGTCGGCGTAAGCCGGCGGATTGATCTCCCAGGTCCGCCGCCTGACGGCGGCGGCTACGGGATGGCCTGGGCGGCCCTGTAGCCGCCGACGTGAGTCGGCGGAAGCCAGGAAAATCAGATGCGCCTTGTTGCCGAGTAGCTCAGGCTCGCCAGGTCGTCGTATGGGCGACTTCCCGTCGGCAGGCCAAGCCGAGGGGTAGCCGCCGGCGTAAGCCGGCGGATTGATCTCCCAGGTCCGCCGCCTGACGGCGGCGGCTACGGGATGGCCTGACCGGTCCGGTAGCCGCCGACGTGAGTCAGCGGAAGGCAGGGAAATCAGAATGCGCCTGGTTCTGGCGTGGCGCAGGTTTCTTAACCTGCTCGCCCCGTGGAGTATTTCTGGACCCAAACCACCCGGCGTAAACTCTGGCCATTACTCCACGGGGCAAGTATCGCCGAGTTCCAGTGGGCAGGCCAAGGCAAGCCGCAACGGGTAGCCGCCGGCGTGAGCCGGCGGAATGCGAGGCAGCAAGACGTGCCTTGATCGGTTCACTGCGCGGGATGAGGTGGAAAGATCAGCACCGCGGCAACGGAGGCTTGTGAGCAACCCTCGCGCCCGCGTTAGCCACCGACGTCGCTCGCGTTCGGTCCACGAACCTCGCTCACAGCTTTTGTTGTGATGACTCAACTCTTTTGGCGGTAAACTGCCAGGGCCGCGATCCCCGTACCGAGCAGCATCGCCACGACGCCGTAAACTCGAGCCCCAGTCCTGGTCACAACCTCCATCTCGTGGTGGGGCGAAAACCCAAGTGCATCATTTGTGAAGTGCGTAATGACCCCCGGCTGGGGCCAGATGACCAAGGCCAAGCCCGCAAAGAAAAAAATCGCTCCGAGTGCCAAACCGCACAGCTCAATCCAGCTAAAACGCTTCATACCCCAGATCCCGCCGAACGTTCTAGCTCACCGGCGGCTCGTCGGCCACTCTCGAATCGCCGTTCAGGGCAACCCTTGGTTCGGTGCTCCGGGATGCGCCAGGCCAACGACCGACAACCAGCGCCACAGCCGTGCATGCGATGCCGCTGCCCCAGGTCCAAACAAAATTGTAAAAGGCGCCACTTATGTTCCCTGCTACGTCGTCACCGAAGTCCGGGCAAGTGGACACGCCCCACCACCGGACGATGAAGGCAAGCACCGATGCCGCGCGCAAAGACCGCCGCAGGCCGCGCCACCGGTGCGATCTCATCGCAAAACTGATGAGAAACGGTCCGTAAATGGGCGCATAGAAAATGGCGAGCAACGGGATGACCAGAACCGGGAATAGCGCCCTAATGTCCAAACAGGCGGTTACTACCAGCGCAACAATCCCAAGAATCACCAGCGTGCGTCGGGAAATAGTTAGCGATGGCGCTAAGGGCTCATCGGGGCCGAACAGCGTGCCGCACTCGCAACACGCAGAGGCCATCTCGTCGTTCTCCCTTCCGCAATATCCGCAGGTCTTCATCTCAAACCCCAGCTTAGGCCAAAAGCCGAGCCCGCACCACAGGAGCGGTCAGTGTTCTTTGCAGGCGCCGACCAGGCGCACCGTGACGCTTCATCGCGCTTCCTGATCAGCTCCGTACTTTTCCTTCTGCGGTGGCCGTCTCTTGTATCAATTGGGCCTTACGTCCGAACGGGCCGGGCGCCTTGTGCGTCCCCAAATCGCGTGCTTGCAACCCCGAGGTAGCCGCACTTCTCTACCCAGTCGGCCCGGGCTCTTGGCGCTGCTTATGTGACTCTCTTCGGTCCCCCGCCGGCAAATAAAAGTCTGCCTGCAGAGGGGTCCGTTTTTGGAAGACCATGCGCAGCAACCCGCCTCGTTTTTCGACCGTTCTGGCAAATGCTTCTCGCGGAGATCGGCCCACAAAGTCGGCTTCCTGAACCTTAAAGTCGTTTGTCCAACAGAGATAAGCATTGAGAAGTAAGTCCGGCGGCAGCTCATCGTGAACGATTACCAGAGACTCCAGCACTTGCTCCAGAGGATAAGGGGCTTCAGATTGCAATCGCCACCAATTACACATGGCCTGCTCAATCTCGTTGCTGCGCGCAAAGTCCAAGAACCGATCGGCCTCTTCGCCCGCCGGAAGTTTGCCCAAGGCCCTGTAACGCGTCTCCAATTCATCCCGCGTGGCACCGCCCCGCTCGGCCATCCAAACCTGGTATCGGAAATAGGCGTCCGCACACCAGTCAGCAAACGACCCAGCAGTCGCAGCCTGCATGGGTTTGGACGGACGTTCGGCTAAGAATCTAGACCACAGGTCCTGTGGCGATGCACCTGTGTAACGCTTACGAACCAGCCACTCCGGACACGGCATCTCAAATGGGACTGCCATGTTGGTACACTCAAAAGAGCTGCCATCGGTAAAGTCTGACACCAAGGACACGTAGGGCTGGGTCGTACCTTTTAGGACGGTTGCAAAAACGCCGTGTTGAGCAGCAGCGAAGCCCGCAACGACCGCCTTCTCGCTGCCTTTGACGGTGAAAACGCCGGCTGACTCAAAGCCTGACTGCAACAGGAACTCGACGACGAGGCCAGCAGGCGCAGTCTCCAGCCAAGACGTCTCTGCGCTTGGAACCAGCTCAATTCTGAGTGGCTTTGCCTTCAGGCGCACCTGCCGGATGTGGTTCCTGAACTCGGCCGTAGCGGCCTCTCCCTCCTTGCGCAGCATGGTTTCGAAGAGTCTAAGCATACGGTGTGGGGTGAACGAGTGCGTCTTGGCGCCAGTGCCAAACCTGGCCCATGCGGACAGCCGGTCGCTGCCCAACCGGTAACCGACGCTGGTGGCCAGCGTTCGGTCCAGTGACTGCGCTAGCCTGGCGCTGCTTCACGAAAGTCCATGGTTTTGGGGCTAATCGTACTCCGACTCGGGCAAATACTCACTGACCTCCGTAACGAACTGCAGTTCGCAGACCTCCTGCCCCTCGAACTCTGGGACTGCGAACGACTTCCCCGATGTAAACCAGACTGTGAACTGACCGACGTGGAACGTGCGGTCCGGCTCGCCGCTTAAAATCCGACCGACGAAGAAGTACCAGCCGCCATACAAGTGGGGCAGCGCCTGTCCTGGTGTCTCCCACACCTCAATTTCGCCATTGGTTGGTATCGCGAGTTGCGAAAGCAGATCCCGGAACTCCAGTGACAACACGTGCTCGCGGGCAGCGACCCAGTTCCGGCAATAGGCGCAACCGCAGTCTTCCGGTGCAGGAACGCGGATGCGCGCGTAACACGCCGCGGTGGCGTCGCGGTCGTACTCAATCTCATAGCCGCCAATTTGGAGCCGAGCGCGCATGATGCTGGCTACGACGTGTCTATCAGCCAGGACCGGCTGGCCCAACGGCAACCGGTGATTCCGGCCTTTGCTCGCCAAACCCTGCCTCAGGCCGACGAGTGTTTCCAGACTTTTTTCGCTGGATTCTCTCCCATGTGCCGGCCCTGGGGCCGTTGGGGAAGGCGAGCGAACGCGGCCGTTTCGCCGCTTGACCGGCAGGTCTGTCCAGGCGACCCGGGCTAATCTTTGGCGGTGCAGGCAACGCGGCCCCGCACCGCGGGCTACTGTGCGATTTGGGTGGTGAACTCGGCTTGGACGTTCTCGCAGAAGACGCCCTGGAATTGGCCCGGCTGCAGGCCTTCGGGCAGAGTCACCTCCAGCTCGTAGCGCGTGTCCGGGCGCAGGTCCGACACGTCAGCGTAAAAGCCCGTAAAGGTCCGCTCCCGCCCCAGCGGGAACACATCGCTGTAGGCCTTGCGCACCGGCACCGGCTGGCCATTCAGCTTCAGGCCCACGGTCCATTGATCTTTCGGGTCGGCAATGTGGATGTAGAGCAGCAGCCGGTGCGGCCCGCGCCAGGTGGCCAGCAGCTCTTCCTCGGTATAGGGGATGGGCCAGGTCTTGCGCCGTTGGGCCAGTTGCCGGAACACGCGCTCCGGCACGGTGAATTCAGCGCGGAAGATGGTGTTGGTGAAGTCCGGATCGTAGCTGCCGATTTGCTGGCAGTGATCGAACGGCGCGCCGGCGAAGGTCACCGGGAGAGTCAGTAGATCGTTGCGCTGGGTGAAGCGGCTGCAGGGCTGGCCGTTGACGGTCACTAGGGCAACCCGGCGCCCTGTCGGCAGCAGCACGCTCAGTTCGACGGTCCGGCCCATTTCCCCTTCGACGTTGGTCAGCACCAAGGTGTCGCCCCGCAACCTGGCCTGGCCAGTGGCATTGAGCAGCGCCGGACGCTTCACCTCGTGCGCTGGTAACAGCTCAAGCACCAACGCTTCCGGCCCCTTGATGCGCAGGCTGACCCGGTCGCCCAACTGCCACAGGCCCGAGCCGGACTTACCCCAAAGCCGGCCGGGGCGCGGATACAGCTCGCGCAGCAGGAATTGCGTGCCCCGGCTGAGGCCGATGCTGTCGTCAAGCGCAAACTCGGCAGGCAACTCGCGGTAGTTCGGGTTGAACAGGAAAATGAACCCGCGGTCACCGACCACGGCGGCAGTGCCGTCCACGCGGCCCAACACCGGCGGCCCAAGAATGGGGCGCAGGTGCTTGAGGATGGCGCGGTGCTGGTCGGTCCAGTCCAGCCACTGGTGCAACCAGCGTTGGTCTTCGGGGCTGAAATGCTCGAATTCGGTCAGATCGCGGGCGGGCAACAGGTTGACCACATGGTTGAAGGGCGCGGTGCCGATCGAGCTGATGACCGAGTAACGCCAGCCCAGCAAGTCCCAGTCGCGGGTGTGGAAGGGACGGTCTTTGACGCAGTGGCCCTGGGCATCGTTGCGCGGGGTTTGGTGGGTCATGTAGCCGGGCACCACTTCCCAGGGCGCAAACTGTTCCATGTGATAAAACCAGGCGGCCCAACGCTGCCGGTTGGCCGACACGCGGCTGAAGTGCAGGTCGGGGAAATTCTCGAAGCTGCCGGGCTGCTCGTCGGTGGTGGTCGGATGCGGGTAGGAGCCGGCCAGCCAGGTCCAGGGGCCGAACCACTGGTATTGCTGGCGCCCGTCAATGACCACGTCCGGGATGCGCCGGCGCAGTTCTTCCAAGATGCGGCGGCAGCCGAACCACTGGGCGTATTTGCTGGTGGGTTGCTTGCCGTCCTTGGTGGGTTCGTAGGCAATCCACCAATGATCAAAGCTGAACCCGGCGATGCCAGTGCGTTTGTGGAAGGCCACCAGTTGGTCCACGAACCAGTCCTGGAAACTGCGCACGCCGGTGTCCACCCCCACGTAACCGCCGGTCTTGCCCCCGCACCAAGCGGTCCATTCGGGGTTTTGTTTCCAGCCCAACGTCGGATACACGTAGGCCATCAACTTCACCTTCCTGGCCCGGGCGTAATCGAGCATTTCCTGGATGGAGGGCGGCAGCGGGTCTTTGGCAATGTCCCATTGACCTTTGCGGATCTTTTGGCCCAAGCCCAGCCACAGGCAGTTCTCCCAACCCCACGCATCGGTGTTGTCTTTGAGCGGTGCCACGGCGCTGTTCGCCGGCGTGAACAGGCTGTACTGCACTCCCACTGCGGCGCACTGGTCCAAGATGCGTTTCCACTCGGCGCGCCCGGCGGGCGTGGCCACGTCAATCTGGTAATCGTTCTCGCACCAGGGCACATGCACGCGGAGGCTTCGCGCGGGCCGGAACAGCAGGAACGCCGCGACGCACCGCTGCAAAGCCTCGAACTCGGCCAGGTCGAGCATCGGCTTGCCCTCGAAAGCGCGCGCCGGGTCGCGCACATACTGCCACTCGGGCAGATTCCGCGCCGGCAGCTCGGTGCCCGTGAGCGCGTAAAGCCCGACGCAGACCCGATCCGAAGCAAACGGCCCGTCGGCGGCGCGCCAGTCCATCTCCGGCGCGTAGCTGAGGGCGATCTGCTGGCCTTGCCGTTCCCATTTCAAGAAGGGGTTCTGCAAGACCACGAACGCGCCAAACCCGGCAGGCGGATTGGTCTCGTTGAGCCGCAAGAACACTGCGCCGGTGGCGCTGCTGGCTTTGTGCTCGCGGGCGATCGGGGTCTTGATCGTGGCCCGCAGCACTTCAATGGTCTCCACGCGGCCGGTGGCGCCGGCTGGCAGCTCGAGCATCAACCGTTTGCTCACGAATTCCCAGCCCGGTTTCAACTCGTAAACCACCTGCAGCCGCTTGTCCCCCGTCGCGTAGGTGTAGGTGAGGCTGTTCTTGCGACGTTCGACGCCGACCCGCTCCAGGCCGGGCACAGCCAGCTTCTCGCCGTTCACTGTGACGGCGGCCGACTCGCCAGCCAGGGCCAGCGTCAACGGCGCCGCCCGGCGGCTGAGGCTGACCAGACCGTGCTCGTCGAATTGGGCCAGCAGGTGCTCGTTGCGCAAGGTGAACCGCACCGGGCCAGCCGGGGCGTGCGGCACGAAGAACCACACGACCAGGCAGAGTAGCGGAACACGGTGTTGGAGGACCGGGCGGGTGAGCATGCGGACCAAGCAAGTTTTCATCAGGAACCTCAGCGGACTCGAATCACGGGAAACGCAAAAATCTTTCGGGCGTCGGCGCAGCCACCGGTTGGGCGCCGGTTTCCACGGATCGGGACCACCGAAACGATGGGAGCCATACGCTGAAGGCCAGGCCGCGCGTCAGGGTTCGATTCGGTCTTTCGCCGGAGGCGCATCTTCTCACGGTTGAGGCTGGGACGGTGGGGCGGCCCGAGGCGCGCCGCGTTGATACAAGACCGGCCGTTCCAGGGGCGGCAGCTTCACCTCGATGCCCTCGGCCGGCCGATCAATCAGCAAGTGCCACAGGCGCGGGTCGGTGCTGCCTTCGGGGTGGCTGAGACTTTTGCTGCCGATCTTGGTGGGACCGTCCACGCCGTTGGCCAGCAGGAAATTCGGCGTGCGCTCGAAGACGAACAGCGCCGCGTCCGGCCGGCCCTTGCCATTGCCGCCGTGGCCAAACAGCCGGACATGGTCGCTGTCCCGCACGATCAACATCGGGTTGTTGCCCTCGTATTTGGTGCCGAAAAAGCTCACGTGCCTGGCGCCGCGCAACTCGCTGGTCACCTGCTGGACGCTGAACTGGTAAAACCGCAGCGGACCTTGCGCGCCGTCCACCAGCAGCCGGGCGCTGCTGTGGCGGAAGTTGTACCAGTTGCCGCCGCCGTGGCCGCTGATGATCACCGGAGCCGGCTTGACCTCGGTGCGGCCGTGGATTTCCACCGCCCGAAACACGGATCGGCCCCCGCTGCGCCAGTGCAGGGATTGCGCCCCAAGCACGTTGGCCGGCGTGTAAAGGCCCAAGAAAGCCAGCACCGTGCTCGCATCGGCCGTGTCGGCCGTGCGGATCAAGGGCGCCGGTCGCTGCGCGTCGGCAAAAGCGCCGGTTCGGGCGGGCACAAGCAACGACATGGTTTGGCCCACGCCGATGAGTTTGGTGTGCGGCTTCAGTTCCAGCGGCCGGCTCAACAGGTAGCAGCCCTTGGGCAGGAAAACCGCCTGGCGCTCGTCAATCGCCCGCTGCAGGGCTGCGGTGTCGTCCGTCCGCCCGTCGCCCTGGGCGTGGTAGGGCGGGTCTTTGACATTGGCCACATCGGGCGACTCGAAGCTGGGGAACGCCGAGTCCCACAGGTGTTGCGCCTGAAGGTCGGCAGGCGGAGTGCGGTCCGGCGTGGTGGCGCGCACGCTTTCGACCTTTTGGCCGTCCCAATACACCGGGTAACGGTACGTGCGGCCCTGGTTGAGGCGCGGGCTGGCGGGTCTGGCAAGCTGGTGCACGTGCAGCCAACCGTTCGGATTGCCCGCCAGCTCCAGCTTTTGCTCCGGGTCCACCACCACTTTCGTGGCGGCGCGAACAAACACATTGTCGAGGTACACGCCGCGGTCGGACGCCACCACCACGCGCTCCGGCTGCGCCAGGGCCGCTCCGGTGAACTCGACCACGCTGTCCACCAGCGTCAGCTCGCCGTGGTTGGCGGGCAGGCCGCGGCCCACTTGGATCAGCGGTCCGGCGCAGCGGTCGGCGATAATCTTCAAGCCCACCGCCACCAAGGTCTGGCGGCTGGTGCTGCGGATGGCGGCCTCGGTTTGGCCCATCAACGTAAAGCCGGCAATAACCGGCGTGGGCTGGGTGCCCGACAGGTAGCCGGTGAAGTCCAGGCCCACCCGCCCGCCAATGACCGTCACGCCGGCGCTGCTGCCGCCTGAGCCGATGCCGCCCTGGATGCCGGTCAACCCGTGCGTGGCGTCAATGGTGCAGTCCTGGATGGCCGAGCCTTCGGCGGCCTGGTGCCGGATGGCGATAGCGCCTGGGTTGCCTTCGCCGATGACGATGTCCAGGTTCACCAGCATCTGGTTCATGCTGATGTTGGGCTGTTCGACCTCGGGCGGCAGCCCGTCGGTCACTCGATCTGCGGTGGTGGGGTTCAGGTAGCCGCGCGCCCAGAAATGGACGAAAATCTTGGGCTTGGCCGGGTCGCCAAAACCGGACGAGCGCGGCGCCAGCACCAGGCGCGGTCGCCGCGGACCCGCGCGGGAGCCGACCAGCAGATTGGGGAACCGATTGCCGCCGAACACACGGCCACTGGTGCGCCGGTAAAGCTGCTGCACACACGTGAGCGTGTCCGACAATAGGTAAGTGCCCGGCGGGAAAAAACAGGCCATCTGATGGTCGCGGGCAAACTCGACCGCGGCCTGGATGGCGCGGGTCGAGTCCGTCTTGCCGGTGGGATCGGCGCGGAACGGTCCCTTGGTCACATCCACGTAGCCCAGCGCAGCCAACCGTTGATCCTCCAGCTCGGCCGGCACGGCCAAATTCAGCAGGTCCGGAAACGGCTCGCGGATGGTCGGATGGACGTAGCGCAGGTAGGAATCCCCGGCTTGGTTTCCGCGAGCTGACGGCGCCGCCGGTTCGGCGGCGTAGGTCAAGAGCCGCGCCAAGGCCAGGCCTACAACCACTGAGCCGAGGCGCACCACCTGGTGATGCGTGAAGCGGGCGAGCAAGCGCGCCAATTCAGCAGCCATGCCGCCTGAGCGTAGTAACTTGGCTGGAGGCAGACCGGAACGTTTGTTTGTCGGGCGACCGCTCGGTTTAGCTACGGTCGAGTGCATCTGCGTTCGACGGTTTTACCTGAGCCGGAAGGTGAGCGGCCCGGCGCCCGGCTTCTCGAACGGGCCGGGCGTGGGGGCGGAACGGCTGCGTCGCTTGCCGAAATAGTCGGTGTCCACGGCCAGCGGCGAGCCGTCGGGATTTTCGTAGGGGAGGCCAGGCACCTTGGCCAGGCCCAGCAGCTTGGTGGTGACCAGAGGCGTATGCGCCTGACGCAGTTCAGGCCCGAGCGTCAAGTGCAGGATAAACCGGCCATCTGCCTCAGCTAGCCTCAGCTTGGGATCGTGATCCGCTGCCATGATCGGTAAACTTTCGCGGCCATAGGGCTGGGCGCGGCGATAGAAGACGTTGCCGGCGGTCTGGAGCGGGTACTCGCGCAGGTCGTAAACCCACAGGCCATACCCGCTGACGCGCCGATGCCGCTCGTCTTTCTTGTCCACCTCACCCGGGCTTCCACCGCTGCCAATGAAGATGTTGTTGTAGAAGCGGTTGTCGCCGCCCTTGATCGAAGTTAGGCCAGCGATCTTGGTGCTGTGGGCTGGGTGATAAGGCGTCTGCCGCTTGGGCTCTTCGGTGGTCACGATCCGGCCGGCAAATAGGTTATGCGCGTAGGCGCCGCCTTCCGACATGTCCAGCAAGCTGGTGGGCGAGAGGAACAGGTTGTTGTCCACCAGGAACGGCCCGTGGTTGACCTCGACGAACAGGTCCTCCCAGAGGTTGTCGTGGAAGAGGTTGTCCGACACGCGCGTGCCCTGGGCCATCCAATCCAGCCACAGCCCACGGCAGGTGCGGTAAATGTGGTTGGCGCGGATGACCGAGTCAATGGCGGCGTGGAACTTGATGCCGGCCATCTCCGCCCCGCCGAACAGCCGGCGCACGTGAATGTCGTGAATGACGTTGCCGGTGACGGTGCTGAAGGCCGCGCCCAGGCTGCCCACAATGCCCGCCTGTTCGCAGTGCGAGATGGTATTGTGGCGCACGATGTGGTGGCCGATGTGCTCGCGCGTCCAGGGGATCGGATGGGCCAACGCCCGTTCGATAGTTTTGACGTAGCCCTCGGCGGTGTTGGCCGAGGTGTTGTCAAACTCGTCCCCGTGTTTGCCCAGGGCGATGCCCGAGCAGATCGAGTGGCTGATCACGTTGTCCTCGATGATCCAGCCCTTGCTCCAATGCGTCCCGATCAGGCCGATCTGCTCGGCCGTGGGCGGGGCCCAGGGCGTGGCCGCATGCCGCATGATGAATCCGCGTACCGTGATGAAGTTGCGGCCGGGCTGGTCCGGGTAAAAGACCGTCTGGCGGACGTTGATCTCGACCAGTTGCTCGTTGGGATCCACGCCCTTGAACTGGGCCCAGATGGTGGTGTTGGCCGCGTCCACCTGCGCAAACCACAGTTGCGGGTTCAACGCCGACGGCCGGCCGCTCTTGAACGCCAGGCACAACGCCTTCACGCCGCTCACCGGCTTGATCTTGGCCTTGAACGAGGCCCAGGCCTGCCAGCCGCCGGTGTTGGGCACAGTGCAGGTGCCCAGCAGCTCGCCTTCAGCGCTGCCCAGCCGCAGCTCGATGACGCCCCCTTCGGACGCTGAAGCAGCGCGAATTTCGACCTGATCGGTCCCTGTGCCGAAGTCCACGTTGTCGTATCGGAGCCAGTTGCCGTGCCTGATCCAGCCCACGCACTCGCCCCCTTCAGCACAGGGCGCATTGGTGGTGCCAAACTTAGCGGCGAAGCTGGTGGCGGGGATCCTTGGGCCCGCCGTCTGCTCAGCGCCGAGCCGCAGCCAGGCCACATTCAACAGCACCTCGCGGTGGGGTTGGGTGACCCAAGCTGGGCTGTCCGGTGCCAACACCTCCTCCAAGCAGGTGGCCTCGGTGAGCCAGTCGCCGTTGAGGTAAACCGCACCGGTGTGATGGTCCCGACCACGCCGATCAAACCAGTCACCGTGAATCAGGTTTGTGTAGGGATTGAACCTACCGAAAAACGAGTTGGGTAAGGTCACCTTCCACACGTCGCCCTGCACCTTCACCCAGCCCTTGATCACCTCTGAGCCTTTGATTTCGACCCGTTCGCCCGGCGCAGCCTGATACACGATCCGTTGATGGTCCGAAAGGCCGCCGCGCGGCGGGTTGACGCGCTCGCGATAAACCCCGGCGTGCACCGTGATGATGTCACCCGGCTGGGCCAGGTCCGCCGCGCGCTGGATGGTGCGCAAGGGCGCCCGGCGGGTGCCCGGGTTGGTGTCGTTGCCATTGGTGGCCACGTGGAATTCGGCAGCGTTGAGGCTCCACACCAGCCCGCCAACGCCTCCTAGCAACACAGGTCCTATTCGCATACGAAAGTAGCCTTTAGACGCGCAAGCCTGGTCGGTCTTCGGTCACACCCAACGCCGCCAAGTAGTCCGCCACGCTCAGTCCCCAACGGTCCGCCTGCCGCTCCGGCATGACCCACGCCACCGATCAAGCCCGGTCCCCAACTGGGACTCACCGGGCTTGTGCTTGCGGCGCCCTAAACACGGCGATCTCACTTAGCCCAATGTTCGGTGAACCCGGCTTGACTTCGGCAATGGCGAAGATCAGCCACCGCACCCGTTTGGGTGGGAACTGGACAGCCAGACCTTGTTTGGCGTCGTCAGGCAAGGGACCCGTGGCGATACTGCTGCCGTCGCTGAAAATCAGGAGGCCAGCGCGGACCTGATCGAGCGCATTGGGCCGGTCAAACAGCCAAACCCGGTCAATAATCTGTTCTTCGGGCCAAGTCAGTCGCACCATGGCAGTGTCTCGTTCCCCTCGGGTGCACCATTCGTGCGCGATGTCGTCCGGGTAGCCGACCACCACGCCGTCAGTGAGCCCGTCGATAGAATAGTTCGGATGCGTCGAGCTGACGGTCACGGTAGCCAAGGGCGCCACGTTGTCCGGCCCGGTCAACGGGCTGGCTGGCGTTACCGGATCATCCGGTGCCAGCAACCGGACCTCTTGTAAGCACAAGCCGTAACGACTGCCGGGAGGCCGGGACCGGAACGTGATCCCGCCCCAACCCGAACTGAAGTTGGCCGCGTAGCACAACCACAAGGTGCGGCCATCAGGCTGGATGAACTTGGACGGAATGTTCACAAAGTAAGCCTGCTCACCAAAATCTTTCATGTAGGCCGCCAGCTTCCACGGCCCGGTCAACCGGCCGGATTCCAAAATGTAGGTGTGATAGCGGGACACTGTGGTGCCACCGTCCGTCACACACATAAGATACTTCTTCAGCGGCGGATTGTAGGTCATGGTCACGCAGCCCATATGGTCGCGCCACTGAGCGATGGGCTGGATTTGGCCAAAGTCCCGGCTCCACCGCGGCTGGCCACCTGGATCGTGGCCGGCGAAAAACTCGTATTGGCGCGCATCGTTCATGGTAGCAATGCTCGGCTTGACGCGGAGCAGGTAGATTTCATCCCCTGTAATCCAACTGTTGTAAGCGAATCGCCGATTCTGCCCGTCGCTGGCGCCGTGAGCCACCAGATACGCTTTGCCGTCGGGCGAATGCTCCATCGCCCGGCCAAAATCTACAAAATGGGGTGCGCCAATCTTCACCGGTTCACCGTTCAACGCATGCTCGCCAAACAGCGGCTTGGCCGGTGTGCAAGGGGTCTCAGTCCAAGTCCGACCATAATCCGTGGACCACCGGAACCCCACAAACGGCCCCAGCCACGGCCAGTTGTAGGGAATGCCATCCCGGTCCACCCGGCCTGCCGGGTGCAGACAATACGTGCCGTAATACCACACCCCTTCATGCACCAGCGAACCACACGGATACCGCCCTGCGTAAGGACGCGGGCTGGACTTGAAGATGCCTTGGTTGGTGACAACCAACTTCAACGGGTCATCGCCCAAGATCGTCGCGTGACCCGTGGTGGCATTGTCGCCGGCTGAGCTCGAACTCAGGCCATTGACCTGGCCGTCTGTCCAAGGCGAATACAGATTTCCATCGGCTGCCCAGCTCGGATACCACGTGTCGGCCCCGGTGTATTCCGCGTGCCGACCGGTAAAGGCCACACCCACAATGGTCTCGGACCTGGGAAACGGACAGTCCGGCGGCGGCCCGCTGGGCCAAGGCTTAAACACGCGCGCTGCCGGCTTGGGTGGAGCTGGAACAAGGCCAATTTGCACTTGACCACCAGGCGGGCCAGCCGGGGTGGCGTGCTCCGTGTGTCCACCCCCCGGTTGCACCGCTGGGGCCGAGCCAACTTGCGCCTGATCGGCCGCAGCAGCCGCAACCATCGGCAGGAGCTCGGCTGATTCGAGCGGTCTCTGTTCAGCCCTGACCAAGCCCGCCAACCCACTCAGCCATAGTCCGCCGCACACCAGCCCCATGCGGCTGAGCCTCTGCCAAGTCCATCGCCGATTTTTCGGTCTGCCTGTCACGTTAAGTGTTCCTTTGCTTGTCCGTCGTCTGCCCATCGCCACACCCCGGCACCAAGCTGCTTCCGGCTTGCTGTGGTTCGTGTGTCGAGCTGTTGCTGGCGCACCAGTAGGTCTTGCCCGCCTAACCAGCAACCCACCCGCACAACGCCCTGGCCTTACCGTAAACCTAAACCCCTGTCCAGCCCGATGTCGATGCAGCTAAACCTCTTTGCCCAATGCTAAGCTGTTGCAGCCCGATTCCTCCGGCAGAACAATGCCAGTGGTCCCATTGCCTCGCCGTGCGCACCAAGCAAGCTCACCCCCTTGTGGCACACACCAATCCTGTGGTCACTGCGCCTCCGGACTCGACGGGGCAAGCCTTGTTCGTAGCGCAACCATGGGCATCGTCCAGGGAGCCTTGGGCACGGGGCAGGGAGCATGGAGCTGGAAGCTGGAAGTTGGAAGCTCGGAGCAGGGGTGGGGCTTGAGATTTGAAATTGCAGATTGGCAATCAGGCCTTGGGTGAGTGGTTTCGGCGAGCCGCCGAAACCGACTGGCCAGCGGCCGGGGCTCCCCAGCCACCTCTGCATCGGCAACTGGCGACCCGGCGAGACCGCAGGTGTAGCGGCGGCCCTGCGGATTACCAATCCGCGAGACGGCAGACTTCCAGTCTGCGCTACTGTGGGATCGTGGGCCTATTGGCCCTGGGATTCCGGAGCGCACGGAGTCCAACGTAGCGCGGAATGGCATTCGCTGGATCGCCGACTGGCAGTCGGCGGACCGTCGGCGCCTTAGCACGGCCTGCGGATTAGCAATCCGCGATACAGCAGGCTGCCAGCCTGCGCTACCCCGGTCGGCTGCCCCGCTTGTGGGACTGGACGCGTGCGCCGTGGGGTTACGTGGCCGTTTTGAATTCGGGTATTTTGGGCCTTGGGATTTGTTTCGGATTTGGCGGTTCAGGCCTCGGATTTGGCGGCTGCCACCATCGCGCCAGTCTGGGCGGGCGGGGCCTGACTTGAATCCACTGCAGAGACGCCATGAGCGCAGAGATAAACAGCGGATTTGTTCGCCTCTTTCGCGGTTTGATGCTTGGGATGGGCTGGGGCAGTAGCTTTCGGCGGGCGGCGGCAGTGGACTGGGTAGCGATGGGTGCTTTGTGGGCCGGAGCTGCGCTTGGTTTTGGGGCCTTTTGGGCGTGCAGCATCTGCACAGGGGCGGGGTGTGCGAGTGCGCAATTTCTGCGCAGGCCAGGGGTCTAAAAGCCTTGAATTAGGCGGCTTGTGCGTGTGGCACGGCAGTTGCAACTAGCGGAGGTAACGAAACGCCAAGGCCGTGGTGTGTCCAGCCTGGGCGTTAGACCAAACAACAAACGACAGCAAGCAACTATCGAAAAATGACCATGAAGAGACTGACTCCTGTGCTGGCGGGTGCCAGCGTTGCAGTTGCGTTGATGTTCACGGCAGGGCAAGCTCAAGCCCAAGGCCGAGGTGGTCGGGGTGGGTTTGACCCGGCGCAAATGCAGCAACGGATGATGGAGAACATCCGTGACCAGCTTGGCGTGACCGATGACGCCGAGTGGAAGGTGATCGAGAGTCGGGTGCAGAAGGTTCTGGAGGCTCGGCGCGAGCTTGGCTTTGGCGGCATGGGCCGGATGATGTTCCGGCGCCCGGGCGGTGACCAAGGCGATCAAGGGCCTCGACGCCGGTTTGGCCCTGAGCCCAGCGAAGCCGAAGCGGCGCTGGAGAAAGCTATCGATGCCAAGGCTTCGACCGAAGAGTTGAAGGCGGCCATGGCCAAGCTGCGGGCCGAGCGCAAGGCTAAAGAGGAAGCCTTGCGCAAGGCTCAGGAGGAGCTGAAGAAGGTGCTCAATACCCGGCAGGAAGCCGTGGCGCTGATGATGGGCTTGGTCAATTAGCCCCGTTAGCTCATGAACGACTGACCGGCGCACTGCCTATGACACCGCCCCAATCTTCAGGCTCACCCAGCTCGGAGCTGAGTGCCTTGCTAGACCGGATGGTAGCGGCCCGCCAATTGTCGGCTCGGGACGCCCGGCGCTTGGCCGCTCAGGCGGCCAGTCCGGGCGGTGCGCCGGTACAGTCCGAGGAAGACGTTCTGCGCTGGGTTGCGCGGGAGTATGATGTGCCGTTTGTCTCGTTGGAGGAGGTGGAGCCGGACAAGGAGGTGCTGTCGCTGTTTCCAGCGCGGATTCTGTTGCGGGACGAGCTGTTGCCGTTGCGGCGGGTCAATGGGTGCATCGAGGTGGCCACCAGCCGGCTGTTCGACACGCAGGGCTTGGACACGCTGAAAGCGATGACTGGACTGCGGCTGATGCCGGTGTTGGCGCCGCGCGAGGCGATCCAGCGCGAGATGAAGAAGCGCCTGGGTGTGGGGGCTGACACTATCGACACGCTGGACGAAACGGCGCCGTTGCAGGTAGTGGACGAAAGCAAGGAGGAAGACACCAACCTGGACGCGGCAGCTGAGGACGCGTCGATCATCCGGTTTGTCAACCAGGTCTTGCGTGACGCCATCGAGCTGCGGGCTTCGGATATTCACTTGGAACCATTCGAGGACGAGCTGCGGATTCGCTACCGGATCGATGGTGTGCTGCAAGACATTCCGGTGCCCCCGCAGGTCAAACGGTTTCAGCCGGCCATTGTGTCGCGGGTGAAGATTTTGAGCCACCTCAACATCGCCGAGAAACGGCTGCCGCAGGATGGACGGATCAAGGTGCGGATCGACCAGGAAGAAGTGGACATCCGGGTGTCGGTAATCCCCATGATCCACGGTGAGGCTGTGGTGCTGCGGTTACTGCGGCAGAACGCTCCCTTGCGCGGGATGAAAGAGCTGGGGATGGACCGGCGCGAAGAAGCTTGTTTCCGGCGCGTGTTGGCGTTGCCGCATGGGATCGTGCTGGTGACGGGCCCGACCGGTAGCGGCAAAACCTCGACGCTCTACACCGCCTTGAGCGAGATTAACCGGTCGGACCGCAAGATCATCACCATCGAAGACCCGGTCGAATACCAGCTCAAAGGGGTCAACCAGATTCAGGTTTCCGAGAAGGCCGGGCTGACGTTTGCGCGTGGGCTACGGTCGATTCTGCGGCATGACCCCGACGTGATTTTGGTGGGGGAGATTCGCGACCAGGAGACGGCGCAGATTGCGGTGCAAGCGTCGCTGACGGGGCATTTGGTATTTTCGACCCTGCACACCAACGATGCGCCGGGTGCGGTGACGCGCTTGGTGGACATGGGCGTCGAGCCGTATCTGGTGGCTTCGTCGCTGGAGGCGGTCTTGGCGCAGCGGCTGGTCCGGGTGCTGTGCACGCATTGCAAGCAGGTGGACGATTCGCCAACCGCCCGTGCGTTCAAGGTGCAGGTGGGGATTCCGCCGGCGACGCCCATTTACCGGTCGGTCGGTTGTCGTGAATGCCGGCAAACGGGCTTTTACGGCCGGCACGCCATCTTCGAGTGGATGGACACCGACGATCAAATCCGGCAGTTAATCTTGGCGCGTGCATCCACCGACGAGATTCGCGAAGCAGCTCGGCGGGCTGGGATGAAAACGTTGGCCGAAGATGGGTGGCGCTTGGTGCGGATGGGCCTGACGACGGTCGAGGAGGTGTTAAGTGTCACGACGGCCAAGGAAGTGGCTCGAACAACCGTGGGCGAGCCTGACGAAGGGTTCAGCCAGACATTCGCCGGGGCCGAATCGCCCGGGCGCCTGCGCCGTTAGTCCGATGAGCCGGCACACCAGCACTGGCAACAGTTGCGTCTGGGCAGTGGTGCCCGAGGCGCAGGGATCCAAAGCCCAGATGCACCGGTCCAATCCACACGCCTGATGCCCGTTTACCAATACAGAGCCTTGCAAGCTAACGGCGGGATTACCGAAGGCCAGATCGAGGCTTCGGGCCGGCAGGAGGCGTTTCGGCTCATGGAACGGCGGGGTCTGCGGCCCATCAGCTTGGCCGAGCGCGGCAACGGCGCGCCCAAAACTAAACCCGGCCAATCCAGCCCAGCAACCGCTGAACAGCCGCGTCGGTTCAGCCTGAGCTTGGGCAGTTCGAAACGCGTGCCGAGCCGTGCGCTGGAGAATTTCACGCGGCTGCTGTCCAGCCTGTTGGCGGCTGGGGTGCCGTTGAGCCGCGCGCTGGTGATTCTGCAGAAAGAAGCCGCCCATCCGGCTGCGCAAGCCAAATGGAAGGAGTTGCACGACTTGGTGGTGGACGGCATGTCGCTGGCCAATGCCATGGCCCAATCGCCGGATACATTCCCGCGGGTGTATGTGGCGATGGTGGAAGCGGGCGAGACGGGCGGTTTTTTGGATGTGGTGTTGGGGCAGATTGCGGATTTCCAGGCGCGGGAAAAGGAGATGCGCGCCAAGCTATTGAGCGCGCTGTTGTATCCGTCGATTCTGCTATTCCTGGCCTTGAACGTTCTGACCTTCTTGCTGGTATTTTTCATCCCGCGGTTCGAGGCGATCTTTGCCGGTGTGGGCGCCAAGCTGCCGTTATTGACGCGGTTGATTGTGGGGGCCAGTGAAACGCTGCGGTTTTACGGGCCGGTGGTGCTGCTGGGGGCAATTGTGGCGGGCTACTTGGTTCGGACCTGGGTTGTGTCACCGGCGGGCCGACGGGCTTGGGAAGGGTTCATCTTGCGGGTGCCTGTGCTGGGCAAGTTGATCGCCCAATACGCCATGGCCAGGTTTTGCCGCATGTTGGGCACGCTGCTGAGTGCGGGGGTGCCGCTGATCAACGGCTTGAATGTGGCCCGTCGGTCCATCGGCAACCAGATTCTGGTGGACGCAGTCTCGGAGTCCATCGACCTGGTCAAAGAAGGCAAACCACTGGGCGCCAGCCTGGCCAACTGTCGCATGCTGTTTCCGGGCTCGGTGCTGGAGATGATCTCGGTGGGCGAAGAAAGCGGGCGGTTGGACCAGGAACTGGTGCGGATTGCCGAGGTGACCGAGGCGGACCTGGACCGGCGGCTCAAGACCGCGGTGGCGATGGCCGAGCCGTTGTTACTGTTTATGATCGCCGGCTTTATCGGGACCATCTTCATTGGCATGGTCATCCCCATCTTCACGTTGCAGGAATACATCAAGTGACCTCCAGAGGTGAGCGCTTATGAAACTTGATCCGCACATGAACCTTAGACTGCGTAAGCTTGCACAAGCTACGGACAGGTTGCCCGGCAGGCTACCCACCGTGCGCCGTGTAGGGGCGCGCGCGTTCACGTTGATCGAGCTGTTGCTGGTGTTGGTGATCCTGGGTGTGCTAGCGGCCATTGTGGTGCCCAAGTTCGCCGGCCGCACGGAGCAGGCTCGAATCACGGCGGCCCAGACCCAGATTGCCACCTTCGGCACGGCTCTGGACGCATTCGAGGTGGACAACGGCTACTATCCCAAGGGCCGCAACGGTTTACAGGACCTGGTGGTGCAGCCGAACGACGCGCCCAATTGGCGCGGGCCATACCTCAAAGGCGACATTCCGTTGGACCCGTGGGGCCGACCTTACATCTACGAGTGCCCGGGCAGGCATAATCCCAGCGGGTACGACCTGATGTCTCTGGGCCCCGATGGCCAAGAGGGCACCGAAGACGACATCACCAACTGGCAACGACCCGGTCAACGCCGACCCTGATGGCTAAAGCCTGGACCCAACCGAGGCGCGGCTGCTCCAGCCCGCCACAGCTCGCTGCCGCAGGGCAAATGCCCCGGGCCGGCGAGCCGGGGCCATCGGCTCGGCGCAAAGTGCCTGGGGTGTGTGCCAAGCGGCGGGTGTCAGGCTTTACGTTGATCGAGCTGATCGTGGTGATGGCGCTGCTGTCCGTTGTGTTGGCCTTGGCAGCACCGGCTTTAGCCCGGTTCTTCCGCGGGCGCGGCCTGGACGCTGAGGCACGCCGTTTTGTGGCCCTGGTTCGCTACGGCCAGAGCCGAGCGGTGTATGAGGGCATACCGATGCGGCTGTGGATCGACTTGGAGCAGCGGACTTACGGGTTGGAAGCCGAACCGGGTTACCTGGAGGAAGGGGACGATAAGACGGTGATGTTTAGCTTGGGCGACAACGTGGTGGTGGAGGTGGAACAACCCACCTTGGCTACTCCACTTAGGCAGCGGCCGCAGTGGACCGGGAGTTGGGAGACGACCGATCCGCGGCCCATGCTCCGGTTTAGCCCGGACGGATTCATCAGCGAGACCAGCCCCGAGTTTATCGTGTTCCGACAGGTCCGCGACGGCGAAGACCAGGACGCGGTCTGGATAGGCCGCACACGGAATCGGCTCAGCTATGAAGTGCAACCCGTCCCACCGGATTGGGCGCGGCGGTAACCGTGCTTGCGCCGGGTTCACGCTGGCGGAAGTGTTGGCGGCGCTAATGTTTATGGCCATCGTGATCCCCGTCACGATCGAGGCGTTGCGCATCGCCAATCTGGCCGGGCAGGTGGCCCAGCGCAAAGCTGCTGCCGCGCGCATCGCCGAGCGGGTCTTGACGGAACTAGTGGTGACCGGCCAATGGCAGAGCACCACGCAGGACGGTGTGTTGGAGGAGGGGCCGTATCAATACCGTTGGGCGATGCGGCTGGATCCGTGGAACCACGCAGTCCTGCGGTTGCTGACGGTTGAGGTGACTTTTGAAGTCCAAGGCCAGCCTTACCAGGTCCGGCTCAGCCGGCTGTTGGATACCACGGTGCAATGAAGTTGAGCAGTGTCACAACGTGCAAGCCAGGCGGCCAAGCCAAGAGCTTCAGGCCAAAGCCGCACACTGCCTTTACGCTGTTGGAGGTGCTGGTAGCGGTGTCAATCTTTGCGGTGGTGCTGCTGGCGATCCACGGCGTCTTTTACGGGGCGTTGCGGCTACACAATAAGACGGTTGCCGCGCTGGAGGAATCCGTGCCGTTACAGCACGCCTTGGCGATCCTGAAGCGTGACCTGGCCAATATTGTGCCCCCGGGCGGCACGCTGTTTGGCCAGTTCCAGAGCATTCCAACCTTCGGCACTGTGACCAACAGCAGCAGCGGTAGCCTGAGCGCAGGCGGGTGGGCGGCATTCAATGCCACAAGCCTCAAAGGCCGAATTGTGAGCCCGACTTTCCACACAGCGGTGGGGATCTTAAGCGACCAAGCGCCTTGGGCCCAAGTGCAGCGGGTGGTTTACTACTTGGCTGAGCCCACCAACGCGGCTCCGGGCAAAGACCTGATCCGATCCGTCACGCGTAATTTACTGGCGCCGCTGGACGAACAGCCCGAGGACCAGTGGCTTTTGGGCGGGGTGGAGGATGTGGTGTTCTGGTTCTTCGACGGGACCAGTTGGTGGGAGACGTGGGACTCGACTCAGCAACCGGCCAAGCTACCGCAAGCCATCAAGGTCGAGTTGTATCTGGCTTCTGCCCCTGCCCAACAGGTGGCGCGGGCGCCCATCACTCTGGTGGTGCCCATCCAGCTCCAGCCCGGCACCAATCAAACCTCAACCCTCACTGCGGCTAGGTGATGAGACTGCGCGCAACCAACTCACAACCCTCCGCAGCCCGTGCCCGAGGCTCGGTGCTGATCATTGTGTTGTGGGCGGCATTCGGATTGGTGGCTGTGGCGCTGTATTTCGCTCAAACCACCAGTTTCGAGTTGCGCGCAGCCGACGCGCGGGTGGCCGCCTTGGAAGCCGAGCAAGCCATTGCCAGCGCCGCACTGTATGTGAGCAATGTGTTGGCCACTCTGGTTAGTCCGGGCACGGTGCCAGACCCGCAACTTTATGCCTGCCAAGCCGTGCCGGTGGGTGAGGCGGCCTTCTGGCTGTTGGGCCGATCCGATGCGACCGTGGCGGGTGATCAGGTTGCCTTTGGCCTGATCGACGAGGCAGCCAAGCTCAACCTCAACACCGCCACGGTGGAGATGCTGCAGATGCTGCCGCGCATGACACCGGAGTTGGCGGCGGCCATCGTGGATTGGCGCGACGCCAATACCACCCCCACCACCGGCGGCGCCGAAAGCGACGTTTACTTGCGGCTGAACCCAGCCTACCGCTGCAAAGACGCCCCGTTCGAGTCGGTGGAGGAGCTGCGCTTGGTCTATGGCATGACCTTGGAGCTGTTGTTCGGTGAAGACGCCAACCTGAACGGTGTGCTGGACCCGAACGAAAACGACGGCACCATGGCATTCCCGTACGATAATCGGGACGGCCGGTTGGACCCGGGCTTGCTGGAGTATCTGACCATCTACAGCCGCGAACCCAATACCCGCACCAACGGTGCCCAGCGCATCAATGTCGCCGGCACCAATCAAACCCAGCTAGCCAACCTGCTCCAAGAAAAAGGCTTCAGCGTCGATCGGGCCAATGAGATTTTGCGTAACTTGGGGTTCAGCCCTACGGGCACCGGCAGCGCCGGTGGGCCAGGCGGCACCGGCGGGCGCGGCGGGGCTAACCCAGGCGGCACACCCACCCCGACGGCCACCCAGCCGGTTGGTAGCCTGTTGGAGTTCTACATCCGAAGCGGCATGACCCCGGAGGAATTTGCTCTAATCGAGGCCGACATCACCGTCTCGACCAACCAGGTTCAGCAAGGGCTCATTAACATCAACACCGCCTCGGCGGCTGTGCTAGCGTGCGTGCCGGGCATCGGGCCCGAACACGCGGCCGAAGTGGTGGCCTACCGGCAAAACCGCTGGGCCAGTCTGTTGGCCAATCCATCAGTGGTTTGGGTGGTGGATGTGATTGGCCAGACCAACGCGATCCAAGCCGGGCCTTACCTGACGGCACGCAGCTATCAGTTCACCGCTGACGTGGTGGCTGTGGGCCACCATGGCCGGGGGCTGCAACGGGTTCGGTTTGTCTTCGACACCACCGATGGCCTGCCGCGGATTGTTTATCGGCAGGACCTGACGCACCTGGGCTGGCCTTTGGGCACCGAGGTGCGACGTCAACTGCGTTTGGCCCAAAACCGACCATGAAAGACTGGCTGAAAGTGGATTGGGCTGGGTTGCTGCCGCGGCGTAGTCAACCGCGCACGTCGCTGTTGGCTTTGGCTTTCGACGGCAGCCGGCTGGAAGGGGTTGAACTGCGCCGCACCAACGGCGGGGTCGAGCTACGCCATCGGTTCGATGCGACATTGTCGCTGGACCTGCTGACCAACGACCCTGAATTGGTCGGGCGCGAAATCCGCAAGCAGTTGGATGCCGCCGGTGTGCGCGAACGCCGGTGCGTGGCGGCCCTGCCATTAAACTGGGCATTGACCTTGGTCACCCCCCTGCCGGAGCTGCCTGAGTCGGACTTGGCCAGCCTGTTGCAAATCGAGGCTGAACGGTGGTTCCCCTACGGGTTGGACTCGCTGCTGGTGGCCCAGTGCCGCGGTCGCGGGCCTGGGGACTCGCGCTGGGCCATGCAAGTGGCCATCCCACGCGACCATGTGCTGCGGCTGGAGGCGGCGTTGCAGGCAGCTCAGTTGCGACCGGTGGGTTTGTCGTTGGGCATTGCCGCCCTGCAACCGCCTGAACCTGACCCGGCCCAGGGCGTCGTAGCCTTGGTGCCGGGTGAGACCAGCCTGGGCGTGCAAGTGACCTTGGGCGGCGGTCTGTTGGCGTTGCGAACCATCGAAGGGGCCTATGAACTGGAAGGGACCATCCGCCAGCTTCAGGCTGCCCTTGTGCTGCGTGAACTGAGGATTACCCTGGATCAGTTGGCGCCTGAGCTGGCCGAAGCAATCCGGCGTGTGCGGGTGTTTGGCCCCGGGGAGACCGCAGCCGAAATTGCCGAAGCACTGGGCCCACACCTGCCTGAGCTTGGGCTGAGCTTGGAGCGGCTGACCAAGTATCCGCCTGAAGTGTTTGGCTTGCGGTTACCCCCCGGCACGCCGGTGTCCCCGGCTGCCAGCTTAGGCCTGCGGTATCTGGCCGGGCCCGGGCCTGGCCTTGAGTTCCTGCCGCCCAGAGTCAGTGCTTGGCGCCAGTTTGTAGCCCGGCATTCATCCCGTAAATTGGTGTGGGCCGGTGGCGCCGCCGGGGCTGTAGCGGGCATAATTGCGCTGGCTTTTTTGATCCAACAGTGGCAATTGACATACTGGAACTCGAAATGGTTGGGCATGAAGACGCGGGTGGCTGAACTGGAAGCGTTGCAGCAGCAAATCAAGCGGTTTCGGCCTTGGTTTGACGAGTCGTTCCGGTCGCTGAGCATACTGAAGCGGCTGACGGAAGCCTTTCCCGAGGACGGCGCCGTCACCGCCAAGTCGGTCGAAATCCGTGAAGCGGCCGTGGTTACCTGCACCGGCACCGCCCGGGATCATCAGGCCCTGCTGCGGACGTTGGACAGTTTGCGTGCCATGAAAGAGATCGACGCCGTGCAGGTCGAGCAGATGCGCGGGCAGGTACCCATGCAGTTTACCTTTAATTTCCGCTGGAACCCAAGCGCTACGCCATGAACCTCACCACCCGCCAACAACGGTTGAGTCTGATTGCCCTGCTATTGGTGGGGCTGCTGGCCGTGGATCGGGTGCTGTTGCCGCCCTTGATCCGGGCTTGGAAAGACCGGGCCGCCCGCTTGGCCACCTTGAAAAAGAATGTCACCCAGGGCGCCCTGCTGCTAGACCGGGAGCAGGCCATTCGCGCGCGTTGGGACCAGATGCGCACCAACACGCTGGTCCCTGAAACGTCGGTTGCCGAGCAACAACTGCTCCAAGCATTCGACCGATGGGCCCAACGCAGCCGCATCGGCATTACCGCAGTGCGCCCGCAATGGAAACGCACCGCCGAGGATTACGCCACGCTGGAGTGCCGCGTGGATGGGTTCGGCAGCCTCACAGCCTTGACCCGGTTCCTGTACGAACTGGAGCGGGACCCGCTGGGCCTGAAAGTGGACCTGGTGGACATTACCGCTCGGGATGCCCGAGGGGATCAGCTTAGTCTGGGCCTGCAGGTCAGCGCCCTCATGCTTAACCCAACGCTCAACCCATGAACCGGTTCGGCCATAGCCAGAGTAGTGCAAGACCCTGGCTATCGCTAGGGTTGATGGGAGCTATGCTGCTGAGCTTGACCGCCGCAGGGCAGCAGTCCGCTGGACCGAGTCGGCTGGATTACACCGCCTTCCAGGTCATCACCGAGCGGAACATCTTCAATCCCAACCGCGGCCGGCGCGGCACACCAATGCCTACCCAGGAAACCCAGCAGCCCAGCCGCCTGGACGCCTTCACGTTGGTGGGCACCATGATTTATCGGAAAGGTCCGTTCGCCTTTTTCGACGGCACTCGATCCGATTACCGGAAGGTGCTCCAGCCCGGCGGCCGGATAGCGGACTGCACCGTGGCCGAGATTGGCCTGGGCCAGGTCAAATTGCAGGCCGCATCGAACCTGTTCGAGCTCAAGGTCGGCATGCAATTGCGCCGGGCCAATGACGGGCCTTGGCAGGTTGCCGAAGCTACCGACTCTTACGCCAGCCTCCGGTCCTCAGGCTCGGAACGCCGGTGGGACGATCGGGGCAGCGACAGCCGCAGCTTCGACTCGCGCCGAGGCGACTGGCGCGGATTTGACAGTCGGCGAGGCGAACCGCGGACGGTGACGTCAGCCGAACCAGCCCGAGCCAGTGCTGCGCCCAGCACCTCCAGTTCTGGCCCAGCTTTAACGCCCGAGCAAGAAAACGAGATACTCCAACGCCTGATGCGTAAACGCGAGGAGGAATCACGATGAAAACTATCCAAGTTGCTTTCGTTTCCTTGATTTGTGGCGGCGGCCTTTGGACGGCCGCCTTGGCGCAAGATCCGGCACCGCCGCCACCGCTGCCCACCAACCAGTCGGCTGTAATGCTGACCAATCCGCCACCGCCAGGCCCGGACAGGCATGAACCGGGCCAGCCTAACCTCGACACACAGCCCGGCCCGCCCCCGGTGCAACCGTCTCCCACCAACGGAGCGCCTGCCACGGTGACCAACGGACCGGCCGCAGGCTCGGCCCCAGCCGCACTCGCCACTCCGCCTGGTGAACCTGGCTCTGGGCCAAGCGATCTGAGCCAGTTTACCCCACCGCCGGACGGCGTGGTGGCCGAGGGCGAGAAAGGCTTGCGCCTGAACTTCAGGAATGCGCCGCTGGAGATGGTGCTCAATTACCTCAGCGACGCAGCCGGATTCATCATCGTGCCCGAGGCGGATGTTCGCGGTCGGGTGGATGTGTGGAGCAGCCAGCCCCTGACCAAGGACGAAGCGGTGGAGGTGCTCAACTCGGTCTTGAGCAAGAACGGTCTGGCGGCCCTGCGTAACGGTCGCATCTTGACCATCATCAACAAAGACCAAGCCAAAACCCGCGATATCCCGGTCCGCACCGGGGCTGACCCGAACCAGATTCCCAAGAGCGAAGAAATTGTGACCCAGATCATCCCGGTCCGCTACATCAACGCCACGCAGTTGACGCGTGACCTACAGCCGTTGTTGCCCCTGACGGCCACCTTGACCGCCAACGAGGGCGGCAACGCCCTGGTGCTTACCGATACGCAAGCCAACATCCGCCGCATGGCCGAGATCGTCAAAGCGCTTGATACAGCCCTGGCTAGCGTGTCGGTCGTACGGGTGTTCCCGCTCAAGTTCGCCGACGCTAAGTCCCTGGCCACGGTCATCAAAGACTTGTTCGCCCCGCAACAGGATCAGGCCAGGTCCAATGATCCGCGCGCCCGGTTCATGAATTTCCTCCGGGGTCGAGGTGGTGAAGGTGGGCCACCTGGCTTTGGTGGGCCTGGGGGCGACATGGGCGGCGGAGGTTTTGGCGGCAACGCCCGCGCCCCGGTGCCTCGAGTGGTGGCCGTGGCCGATGAACGCAGCAACTCGCTCATCGTCAACGCACCCGAAGAACAGATGCCCATCATCGAGGAGATCGTTCACCAGGTGGATACCGACGTCGAAGACATTACCGAGCTGCGCGTGTTCCACCTCAAACATGCTGACGCGCAAGAAATGGCCGATCTGTTGACCGCCTTGTTCCCCGACACCACCTACAACCAGAATGCGCGAGGTCGGTTCCAGATGGGCGGCCGCATGGCCCGCTTTGCAGGCTTCTTTGGCGGACCTGGCGGCCCCGGTGGGACGGCTGGGGCCGACGCCAACGCACAAAGCCAGCGTCTATTGAAAGAGACGCGCGTGGTGGCGGTGGCTGATCCGCGCACTCGGTCCGTGGTGGTAAGCGCTTCCCGCGATCTGATGCCTCAGATTGCGGCGATGATCGAGGAACTGGATTCCGACCCGGCCAAGAAACAGAAGGTGTTTGTTTACTCGCTGGAGAACACCGACCCGGAGGCGGTGCAGGAAATCTTAGAAGGCATGTTCCCGGCGCCCACCACCACCCGCGGTTATGGCACCTTGCGCTCGACTCGGAATACCACCCGCCAGATGGGCAGCCAATTGAACAGGCGCGCCTCGCAGGTCCAGAACCAAGGCTTTGGCCGAAGTAGCGGCTTTGGCGGGACCGGATTTGGCACGCCCAGCTTTGGCCAAGGTGCAGGCCGTTAACTCAATGCTATTGCCCAGACCATGCAACCAACACGGTATCAAACCATGCGCGGACGTCCGACTCCAGCTACTTGCCTAGTGTGGGCCGTGGTACTGACCCTGGCTGGCGCGGCCACGTCGCTCCAAGCACAACCCTTTGGCGGGTTCGGAGGCTTCGGCGGGTTCGGCGGCGCAATCGGCCGCACGCGGACCACCGGGCTCTACCCCAGTAGCACCGAAATCGGCACGGCCACGTTCATGACCGATCCGGAAACGCGCAAGTTGATGGTGGTGACCGACGAGGAGACGGCCCAATACATCAGCCAGGTAGTGTCCAACTTGGACCGCCCGGCGCCCCAGGTGCTCATCAACGTGGTCTTTATCGAGGCCACTTACCGCAAAGGCTCTGACATTGGCATTCAGGGCTCATACCGCAAGCAATTCGACGGTAAAACCATGAACCTGAGCCAGAACTTTAGCGGATTGGCTGGGCTGGCTGGTGCATTCAATCAAGGGTTGTTCGCCCTGACTGCGGCAGATTGGGAAGCCACGTTGCGGGCGATTGCCGAGCATGGGAAACTGGAGGTGTTGTCCCGGCCCACTGTGCTGGCTCGGAACAATCAGCAGGCCGTCATCACCGTGGGTCAGCAGGTGCCGCTGATTACGGGCGTCAGTTACCTGGCCAACTTCGGCCAGGTCAACTCCATCACTTACCAAAGCGTCGGTATCATCCTGCGGGTGACACCGTTCATCACCTCGGATGGGTTGGTGGAGATGATCATTTCGCCCGAGATATCCAATCTGTCGGACCAAACGGTGGCGATTGCGGCGGGCACCAACAATACCACCGTCGGAGCCCCCGTCATCAATACCCGCTCAGCCGATACAGTGGTGGTCACGCCCGATGGCCAAACGGTCGTCATTGGCGGTCTCATGCAAGACAGCAAGATCGAGACGGTCAACAAGATCCCTGTCTTGGGCGATATCCCCCTGCTGGGCTTGGCATTCCGGCGCAAGGTCAAGAACGATGCGAAGACCGAGCTGTTAATATTCTTGACCCCGCACATTGTCAAACATCCAACCCAGTTGGCTGCGTTGACCGATTCAGCCCGCACCAACGCAGTGCTGGTGCCCAAGTCGTTCTCCGAACAACAACTGGAACGGTTCCTGGAGACCCTGCCCCAAAAAGGGGCTGGGCCGCCTACCCCACCCACCAAAACCAAATGAAGCCCGACTGCCGCATCCAAGTCGGTTTGCGCCTTGGGCCTGGGCCAGGCTCGAGTGTGGTAACCTGGTGCGAGGCTGAGCCGGTCGCTCTACGTGTGAGCCCACTTTGGTCCAGGCGGTTGCGCGGTAGCCCGGGCCACTGAAGCCGGTTATGAACCTACGGTCTCCATGGGTTTACGCAGCGCTGCTGGCCGTGTGGGCCATCGTGGTGGTCTGGCAGGTGTTCGAGCACAACCGCGTCCGCGAAGCAGCTAAGGCCGCCTTGATTGCACGGGCCCGCGACATCTCCACCACCGTGGGCCTGGTGATGCGGTCCCAGCGCCGATTCGGCGTCATTTCACGCGAACGAATTGAATCTGCCCTCAACGCATTGATCCGCCCCAACGAGGTGCCTTCGATTGCCCTGTTGAATGCAGCGGGCGAGGTGGTCGCCTCAGCCGGTGCGCCTATAGACTTCGAAACCAAACGCCTGGCCCCGGTGGGCTTGCACTGGGGCGAACGGACGCTGACGGTGCTGAACTTGGTGGACCTGGGCACCGAGGTGCCCACCGAGCCAGAAGCAACTCGGCCCACGTTGGTCTTGCCGCGAGGCGAGATTTTCAATCCCTTTGGTACCAATCGGCCCGGCACCAACCGAGTGCCGCCTCAGCCGCCCCTCGGCCCACCACACCCGGGTCCGCCGCCGTCAGGCACCGCCACCAACGCCGACCAGGGCGCTACAATCGCCTCAGCCGATCTGACCAACCGCCCGCCGCGCGAACGGGCTGGCCCACGGCCACGGCTGGGCCGACCTTTCTGGATGACGGAGGCTGAATACAAAGAGGCCATCCAAAAACAAGGTGCCCACAGCTTCGCCATCGTGTTGGCTACCCGCCCCATGCAGGTGGCAGCTCGACAAGACCTGTGGGTGCGCTTGCTCATCAGCGGGCTGGCGTCGGCGGCTGTAGCCGGATTGGCGCTGGCCTGGCGCAGTTTCACTCGCGCGGCTGAATTGGAGGTGCGTTTGGTTCGCGCTGCCGAGCTGAATAACCGGCTCAAAGAAATGAATCTGGCCGCCGCCGGCTTGGCACACGAAACCAAGAATCCCCTGAACATCATCCGTGGCTTGGCTCAGTTGCTCGCTAAATTGGAGTCCGCCCCGCCTGAGGTGCGGCAGAAATCGGCTCAGATTGTCGAAGAGGCCGACCGCGTCACGGCACAGCTCAACGAGTTCATCAGCTTCTCGCGGCCACGCGAGATCCGGCGTGCCAATGTGCCTCTGGGCTCGGTGGTCTCTGAAGTGGTTCGAGCCCTCACACCCGACCTAGAGGAAAAAGGGATCCGGCTCCAAGTGCCCCGCGACCTGCCCACCATCGAAGCCGATGAACAGCAGCTTCGCCAAGCCCTATTCAATCTGCTACTTAACGCCGTCCAAGCTGTCGAGCCACATGGCGAGATTCAACTGGCTACCCTCAAATTGGACTCGGCGACCATTGCGCTGGACATCCGCGATAACGGGCCGGGTGTGCCGCCGGAACATCGCCAGGACATCTTCAAACCCTACTTCACCACCAACCAGAAAGGCACCGGCCTGGGCTTGGCAGTGGTGCAGCAGATTGTCTTGGCCCACGGCTGGGAGATCCAGTGCCTACCCAATGAACCCCGTGGCGCCATCTTCCGCATCTCGCATATCCGACTGGCCACCGGCTGAACGCTGCGCTCGGATGCCCTCGGTCAGCCCCCAGCCTCCAACCAACTCCGCCCGTAGGTCCTTCGGTCAACCGGGCCAATCTGACCACCGGGCGTTGCCCTTGGGTCACCAAACCTGGATTCACGGCAACCGTCAGAGCCGGACGCGTGCGGTCCAGCTTGCTGCGCCACGCGGCCCATGGACCGGCTGGCCAGCTCAAGCCGCAGGCCAACCGTCGATTGAATCGCAATGAACCCGCCACGGATCCTGATTGTGGATGATGATCCTGGGCAGCGCAGCCTGTTGGATTCATATTTGCGCAGCCAAGGATTTCAGACCATCACCGCCGAATCGGGCGAACGGGCTCTGGAAGTTCTGCGCACCGAGCCAGTGGCCATGATGATTTCGGATGTGCGTATGCCGGGGCTGTCCGGCCTGGAAACGCTCCGTCGGGCCCGGGCGCAGCACGCTGTCTTGCCAGTGTTACTGGTGACCGCTTATGCCGATGTGCGGGATGCAGTGGACGCCATGCGCGATGGCGCAGTCAATTACCTGGTCAAACCGATCGATTTCGAGGAGCTGCTGACCTCGGTGCGCCAAGCGCTCGGTTTGGTGCCCACGGGCCCAGTTCGGGTGACGCCCGATAAATCCCTGCCGGAAGGGATTGTGGCCGAAAGCCCCACCATGCGGGCCTTGTTCCGCGATGTCGCCTTGATCGCCGCCTCCGAGTGCCGGGTCTTAATCACCGGTGAAAGTGGCGTGGGCAAGGAAGTGGTGGCTGACCTCATCCATGCCTGGAGCCCGCGCGCTGCCGGGCCACTGATCAAGGTCAACTGCGCCGCCATTCCGGAAACGCTGTTGGAAAGCGAATTGTTCGGCCACGAAAAAGGCGCTTTCACCGGCGCCGTCAGCCAACGGGTTGGTCGGTTCGAGCTGGCCAATGACGGGACCATTTTCTTGGACGAGATCGCCGAGATGTCGCCGGCGTTGCAGGCCAAGCTCCTGCGCGTCACGCAGGGCGGCAGTTTCCATCGGGTCGGCTCCAACCTGGAACGCCACACCAACGCCCGCATCATCGCCTCCACCAACCGCAACCTCGAAGACGCGGTCAAACAAGGCCGGTTCCGCGAAGACCTCTTTTACCGGCTCAACGTGGTCGAGTTGAACATCCCACCGTTGCGCGAGCGGCGTGAAGACATCTTGCCGTTGGCCAACTTGTTTATCAGCCAGTTTAGCCGGGGCCGCGCCCGATTTTCGGCTGCGGTGGTGGATTGCCTGCTGCAGTATTCGTGGCCGGGTAACGTGCGCGAGTTGCGCAACACCATGGAACGCGCCGCCCTGCTGTGCCGAGGCGAGATTGTGTTGCCGGAGCACCTGCCCAATCGCATCCGCGCTGCGGCTGGGCTGGGCCCAGCCCCGCCGCCAGATACCGGGCGGCTAGAGGAACTCGAGCGCCAGCTTATTCTGCAGACCCTGCGCCAGAAGCAATTTAACCGCACCGAGACAGCCAAAGCCCTGGGCATCAGCCGCCGCACCTTGGTGTACAAACTCCAACGCCTACGCGAGCTGGGTTACTCGGTAGATCCCGAGACTTAAGTCGGACTCGCCGAGGTAGCCCAACCGCCGCGCAGCCGCTTCACAACAGCGCCCGCGCCCGAGCCAGCGCTTCATCCAGCTTGCTCGCATCCCGGCCACCGCCGCGAGCGTGTTCAGGTTTGCCCCCGCCTTTGCCGCCCACGATCGGCGCGATCTGCTGCAGCAGTTTACCTGCTTGAATTTTGGACGTGAACTCGGGCGATACACCCGCCACCAATGCGACGGTGTTGTTGGCCACGCCACCCAACAGAATCACACCGTGAAACTGTGCTTTGAGCTCGTTGACCAGGGCCTGCAGGGTATCGGCATCGGCATCCACCCGCTCGATTATCGCCGGAATGCCCCCCAGGGTTTGGGCCCGAGTCAACAACCCTTTGGCTTGCGCAGCAGCCTGGGCCTGCTGCAGGGCGCGCAGTTGCTTCTCCAGCGCACGCTGATGAGCCAGCAAGGCATCGATCTTCTTTTCCAAATCCGGGATAGGCGTAGCCAACCGATCCGACACGCCCTTGAGCAAAGCCACCTCTTGGCTGGCCCGCCGCCAAGCTTCTAACCCAGCCACCGCCTCGATCCGCCGGACCCCAGCGGCAATAGCTGTCTCGGCCACGATCCGGAACAAGCCAATCTCGCCCGTGGCGCGAGTATGAGTGCCGCCACACAGCTCCATCGAGTAACCGTCCAAGCCCGTAGGCGTGCCACCGATCTGCACCACGCGCACCCACTCGCCGTATTTCTCGCCGAAGAACTGCATGATGTCCTTGCGATGCCTGATGTGGTCGTATTTGACCTCCAGCCACGTGACCGGCGCGTTGTCCAGGATGCGTTCGTTGACCAGCTTTTCCAGCTCCGTCAATTGCTCCGGGCTCAGCGGCGCCGCGTTGAAGTCGAATGTCAGCTTTTCAGGACCCACATAAGAGCCTTTTTGCGTTGCCTCCGGTCCGACCACTTGGCGCAAGGCCCAGTGCAGTAGATGCGTGACAGTGTGGTGCCGCTGGATAGCCGCTCGACGCTCTTTATCCACCGCCAAAATCACTTCGCTACCCACAGCCGGAACCGGCTCCTCAGTGCCTCGGCCTGGGGCTTTCTGGCTTTTGCCTTCCAAAAAGTGCAACCAGGTGTCACCCGAACGCTGGGTATTGACAATGCGCCATTGCCGGTCGCCCTGGCGTAGCAGGCCAGTATCGCCCACCTGGCCGCCCATCTCCGCGTAGCACGGGCTGGTATCCAAAATGACGGCTGTCTGATCTTTGAACTCCACTACGTCCAACACCCTGGCCGGCGTCTCCAACTGCTCGTACCCGACAAACACAGTGGGCGTCGTGGTCTCGATTTGGGACAGCTCGATCACCACCTTCTTCTGTGCAGCCCGGGCCCGGGCGCGCTGTTGCTCCATCAAACGGTTGAACCCTTCCACATCCACGGTCAAACCCCGCTCGCGCGCCATCAACTCCGTCAGGTCTAGCGGAAACCCGTAGGTATCGTACAGCTTGAACGCAAACTCACCCCTCAGTTGGGGAACAGGCGGCTGCGAGCCCGCAGCGCCCTTCGCCAACTGTTCAACCTCCTCGTTAAACAACTCGATGCCGCGGTCCAGCGTCTTGTTGAACGCTTCTTCCTCGACGCGGATGACCTGTTGGACGTGCGCCTGGCGGAGGCGGATTTCCGGAAACACATCGCCCATGGTCTGCGCAAGCACCGGCACCAGCTTGTAGAAAAACGGTTCGTGAAAGCCCAGCGCACGCCCGTACCGCACTGCGCGACGCAGAATCCGGCGCAGCACATACCCGCGGCCTTCGTTGGAGGGCAAGATCCCGTCCGCTATCGCAAAGCTCAACGTGCGGATGTGGTCCGCGATGACGCGAAACGCCACGTCGATCTTCTCCTGCTCGGTATCCCCGGTGCGGCCCGGTCTGGGCAACGTCGAACCGTAGCGCTTGCCGCTAAGCCGTTCCAGCGCGTCGAACAACGGCCGGAAAATGTCGGTCTCGTAATTGGAAATGCGCCCGTGGGCAAAATCGGTCAGACCCCGCGTGCCTTGAATGATGGCCGTCACCCGCTCGAACCCCATGCCCGTGTCCACATGCCGGGCTGGCAAAGGCGAAAAGCTGCCGTCGGGGTTGGCATTGAACTGGATGAACACCAGGTTCCAAATCTCGATGCACTGGGGGCTGCCTGCATTGACCAGCGCACCTGCCGTGTCGCCACCCGGCGTCAAGTCCACATGCAGCTCCGAACACGGCCCGCACGGCCCGGTGTCGCCCATCATCCAGAAATTGTCCTTCTTGCCCCCGGTGCGAATGTGCACCTTCGGGTCCAAACCCGCCTCACCAAACAGCCGCGCCCAATGGTCGTAGGCTTCCTGATCGAACTCAGCCGGTTCACCCGGCCCGGGCTGATACACCGTGGCGTAAAGGCGCTCTTTGGGAAACTTCCACACCTCCGTCACCAGTTCCCAAGCCCATTCGATGGCCTCCTTCTTGAAGTAATCGCCGAAAGACCAGTTGCCCAGCATCTCGAAAAACGTGTGGTGGTAGGTGTCCAGCCCCACGTCTTCCAAGTCGTTGTGTTTGCCGCCCGCCCGAATGCACTTCTGCGTGTCGGCTGCCCGGGTCGGTAAACCAGGAACCGCCCCAGGCCAACGGTCCACATCCGGCGCGCGTTGGCCCAAAAAGATCGGCACAAACTGGTTCATCCCTGCGTTGGTAAACAGCAGGTTCGGCGCGTCCGGCAACAAACTGGACGACGGCACAATGGTATGTTGCTTGGACCTAAAAAAGTCCAAGAACGACTGACGTATCTCAGCACTCTTCATACTCAAACCGCTGCGGTGCAAGCCACCTGCCGCTGCCTTACTCCCGGGCAGCGGCCAAACTCGCCCTCGAGCCTAGGGAATCGCCCCGACCCGGCCTGCGGCGACCGCCGGCACCCAATTTGCACCAATTCTGACCTTGGGCAACTGGCCGCCGTCCCCCGCAGCGCAACGCCGCACCTTACCCGACCCCCTTGCCGGAAAGCCAGTCCAACTTTGAATCCGAACGCATGAACACACTCCACCACCGCAATCACCAAGCTGCCGTAACCGCATCAATCATCACCCCGAGCAATTCGGCCGAACCGGATAGCACACCCCCCCAGCAACCCTCAAACCGCGAAAACGCGCCAAGGCCACGCACGAACCCCAAGTCTGCCTCTATCTTTGCGCTCTTGGCGGCTCTGCGGTTAATGAACGCTGCCTCGCCTATCCAGCGCGGCGGTGCGCCTGCCGTGGGCCGACTCACCGCAGCCCCACTGCGTCGGATGCGCATAGGTAGCCCCGGCCGCTGGCCGGTCCGTTTCGGCGGCCCGCCGAAACCCCCAACCCATCTGCGCCCAAGCCCTAAACCGCTAAATACGCGAACTACGCAAAAAAGCTCAAGCCCGCTTATCTCCGCGCTCTTCGCGTCTCAGCGGTTTCTCAGCCCCAGGCCTTCCGGCCGAAAGAATCCGGTCCGATGCTAGGATGCACCCTGCCGGTGCTTGAATTGACCAGATTCAGACAAGCAAACAAAGC
>Ga0078972_1003443_pt1 | contig 47405 bp, 39 predicted proteins | sample YelNatPaOPGAMG01_FD_67568 | JGI IMG/M metagenome (GOLD analysis project Ga0078972, IMG submission 67568) | Hot spring thermophilic microbial communities from Obsidian Pool, Yellowstone National Park, USA - OP-RAMG-01 (SPADES assembly) (version 2) | ecosystem: Environmental > Aquatic > Thermal... | reverse complement strand
TCAGCGGCGGCCTGGTCGGCTACTTCGGTTTTGAGACCATCGGCTACATCGAGCCACGGCTGGCGCAGTGGAACCGCGCCGACGAGCTTGGCACGCCCGACGTGCTGCTGATGTTGGCCGAGGAAGTCGCCGTATTCGACAACCTCAAGGGTCGTCTGTACCTGATCGTGCATGCCGATCCCGCGCAGCCGCAGGCCTACGCCAACGCCCAGCGACGGCTCGACGCACTGGTCTACCGGTTGCGCCAGGGCGGCGCTTCCTATCCGCAGCTGGCCCAGTCGGTCGCGTTGGACGAGGGCGACTTCAAGTCCTCCTTCACCAAGGCCGAGTTCGAGGCGATGGTGGAGAAGGCCAAGGAGTACATCCGCGCCGGCGACATCTTCCAGGTGGTGCCATCGCAGCGACTGAGCGTGGGCTTCAACGCGCGGCCGGTGGACGTGTACCGCGCGCTGCGCGCGCTGAACCCTTCGCCGTACATGTACTTCGTCGATCTCGGCGATACCCAGATCGTGGGTTCCTCGCCGGAGATCCTGGCGCGGCTGAAGGACGGCAAGGTGCTGGTGCGCCCGCTGGCCGGCACGCGCAAGCGCGGCACCACCGAGGCAGAGGACAAGGTGCTGGAGGCGGAGCTGTTGGCCGACCCGAAGGAGCGCGCCGAGCACGTGATGCTGATCGACCTGGGCCGCAACGACATCGGCCGTATCAGCGAGACCGGCACGGTTGAGGTCAGCGAGTCGTTCGTGATCGAGCGCTACTCGCACGTGATGCACATCGTCTCGCAGGTGCAGGGTACGGCGAAGCCCGGCCTTAGCTACATGGACGTGCTCAAGGCCACCTTCCCGGCCGGCACGCTCAGCGGCGCGCCGAAGATCCGCGCGCTGGAGATCATCCAGGAGCTGGAGCCGTACAAGCGCAACATCTACGCCGGCGCGATCGGCTGGATTGGCTGGTGGGGCGACGCCGACACCGCGATCGCGATCCGCACCGCGGTGATCCAGGACGGCCGCCTGCATGTGCAGGCCGGCGCCGGCATCGTCTACGACTCCGATCCCGCCGCCGAGTGGGAGGAGACGATGAACAAGGGGCGTGCGCTGTTCCGCGCGGTGGCGCAGGCGGCGAAGGGGCTGTAGCGCGTGCGCCCGCAGAACCTCATGGCATGCGCTGCGCTGGCGCTGGCCATGGCACCGGTCGCCTCTGCGCGAGATGGCTGGCCGGACACGCCGCTCGCCCGCACGCAGGCGCTGGCTGAACTGCAGACGCTCAATGCCGAGCTGCTAAGCCACCCCAGCGCCACGCTGACCCTGGAGCGTTGGTGCGCCGCCCATCATCTGGCGGCGACGGCGAAGATCGTGGCGCACCGCGTGCCCGGCAAAGACAAGCCGCTGCCGCCGGATGGCCGCACGCTGCTCGACATTGGTGCGAACGAACCGGTGCGTTACCGCCGCGTGCAGCTGGCCTGCGGCGACACGGTGCTGTCCGATGCGGACAACTGGTACGTGCCGTCGCGGCTGACGGCGGCGATGAACCGGCAGCTCGACACCACCGACGTGCCGTTTGGCAAGGTGGTGCAGCCACTGCATTTCCGCCGGCAAACGCTTTCGGCGGAACTGCTGTGGTCACCGTTGCCGCAAGGCTGGGACAGCGGTGCCGCATTGCCGCCGGCAAGCAGCAAACCATTGGTCATCCCGCCGCACGTGCTGCAGCACCGGGCGCTGCTGTATACGCAGGAAAACCGGCCTTTCAGCCTGCTGGTGGAGCGTTACACCGCGGGTGTGCTGGTTTGGCTCTGAACTGACTCAACGGCGATGGACGTCCATCTGCGGTGTCCGCGGCGCAGGATTCGCGGCGGGACGCTATGATGCCGCTTCCGCCCGCTCCTTTTTTGCGAAGACGCCGCGCCATGCTGCTGATGATCGACAACTAGCATCGACATCCAGGCATGTCCATGGCAGTCCGCGCTATCGCATGAAATGCCTTGAAAACAGCGATTTTCATGCCATGAATGTCCGTGAGCATCCGTTGTAAGCCAGAGAAATTGCGGGTACCGTTGCGGGTACCGAGGCCCGATACCCGCACTATGTCGCTGACTGACGCCAAGATCCGCAACACCAAACCTGGTTCAAAGCCCATCAAGCTGGCGGATGGTGGCGGCCTCTATCTCGAAGTCCGTCCGACCGGGGCGAAGCTGTGGCGTTTCCGCTACCGCGTTGCTGGCAAGGAAAATGTCTTCGCCATCGGGAATTACCCGAGCATCGCTCTTGCCGAGGTGCGAGCCTTGCACGGCAAGGCTCGGGCATTGGTCAAGCAGGGGATTCATCCTTCACACAACCGACAGGCCGAACGGCTATCGAATCATACGGCGAATGCGAACACGTTCGAGGGCGTTGCGAAGGAGTGGATTTCCAAGAAGTCTCCCGGGTGGACACCCTACTACCTGCGTCAGGTGGAGCGGTTTCTGGAGTCAGATGTATTTCCCTATGTGGGCAAGTTGCCGATTCGAAGTGTCACGGCGGCACACCTGCTTGAAATCATCCGTCGCATCGAAGGGCGGGGAGCCGAGACGGTCGCCTTGTTGGTTCGCCAGTGGTCTTCGGCCATCTTCAGGTATGCCGTTGCCACGTTGCGCGCCGATGGTGATCCCGCTGCCGCATTGAAAGGGGCCATTCATCGCCCGAAGGTCGAACATCACAAGCCGCTCTCACGCAGTCAGATCCTCGACTTCACCAAGGCGCTGGCAAAGTACGGTGGGTATCGCACAACCGTAATTGCACTACGACTGATGCTGCTTACCTTTGTACGTACGGTCGAGCTTCGTAAGGCTGTGTGGTCGGAGTTCGATCTGGACAACGCCGAATGGCGTATACCCGCAGAGCGCATGAAGATGCGCGAACCGCACATCGTTCCTTTGTCGAAGCAGGCGGTAAGTTTGCTGCGTGAGTTGAAAACCTATACGGGAGGGCGTGATGCCTTGTTCCCTAACTATCGCAGGCCAAACGACTGCATGACCGCCACTACCTTGAATCGCGCGTTGGAGCGCATGGGATTCAATGGCAAGGACAGCATCGGTTTCTCGGCTCACGGCTTCCGTGCCACGGCATCAACCATCCTCAATGAGATGGGCTATCGCTCAGACGTGATCGAACGTCAGCTGGCGCACGCCGAACGCGACAAGGTTCGCGCGAGCTACAACCATGCCGAATACATGGATGAGCGCAAGGCGATGATGGAGGAGTGGGCGGACTTCCTGAACAACCCTACGCGAAACGCCAGGAAAGGTACTGCGTTGCGTCTCAACATGCGTACCGGCCAATATGATCGACAGCACCGATAGCATCCATGCGCCGGTTCTGATCTTCCTCAATCGTCCCACGAATCCATGCACCGTCGACTTGGCCGGCTGACCATTAGGCACGTCCGCCGCACCGGAGAATTCGCATTCTAGCGGCTCCCGGATGGCCGGTACGCGGCATCCTTCATCAGTCCATGCTTGAACATGAAGCTTGCGGTTTGATACGCCGCAACGGCTTGTCGTTCTTCGTGCACGTCGACGTGGGCTACCGGCATCGCATCGCCCGTATCGACATCCGGATGGAGTTGTTCGACCTTCTGTTTCGGTGACAACACGGTCAGGCGATCGCCTTTCAAGTAGCCCAGATTCTCGTAGGTCGACGGAAACGCACGTTCGCGGCCCGGCTCCAGCGCAAAAAGATCGTAGCCGAAGAAGCGGCTGCGATAACTGAAGTTGAGCAGTCCGAGCAGGGTGGGGGCGATATCGATCTGCGACATCAGTCGATCCACGCGCTGCGGCTGGATGACCTTGGGCGCATAGATCCACAGCGGGATGTGGTAGCGATTGACCGGCACGCTGCTGCGGCCGGCGCTGGAGGCGCAATGGTCGGCGGTGATCACGAACACGGTGTCGTCGAAATAGGGCTTGTTGCGCGCCCGCTTGATGAAATCCGCAATCGCCCAGTCGGTGTACTTGATCGCGCTGGTGCGTGCGCCTTGCGGACCGTCGATGCGGCCAGCGGGAAACGTGTACGGCCGGTGGTTGGAGGTGGTCATGATGTGCAGGAAGAACGGCTTGCCATCGGCGTGGGCCTGATCCATCTGCTGCAGGCTGAGCGTGAACAGGTCTTCATCCGCGACGCCCCAGACGTTTTCGCTGTGGATCGGGGAGGTCTTCGGGATGTCCTTGCGGTCGATGGCGGTGTAGCCGTTGTTGCCGAAGAAGTAGTTCATGTTGTCGAAGTAGCCGTAGCCACCGTAGACGAATTTCGACTCATACCCGCGTGCGTTGAATACATCGGCGAGCGAGAACAGGTGCTCGTTGTTTCGCTGCTTGACGATGGAGTCACCAGGCGTCGGCGGAACGGATAGCGCCAGGGCTTCCAGTCCGCGTACGGTACGCGTGCCGTTGGCATAGAGCCGATCAAAGAACAGGCTTTGTCCGACCAGCGCATCCAGGTTCGGCGTCAGGTTCTCGGTATTGCCGAAGGTCTTCAGGTACTCGCCGGACAGGCTTTCGACGCTGATCAACACCACGTTGAGGTGCTTTTCGGGGCCGTCGTGATGAATGTTGCGGGTGATGTCGTGGATGTCGTTGCTGACATAGGTGGCTTCCGGCGTCTTCACCATCTGACGCAGTTCGGTGAACGCCTGATCCTCCGGCAGCGATTTGTAGAAGTGCGCGTAGTCGAGATGACTGTTGCGGAAGGCCGCAAAGAATTCATAGATGCCGTTGCCGGCCAACGTATTGACGTAGGCATTGGCACTGCGGTTCTTGGCCTCGGAGGTGAACGCAAAGGTGGTGAGCACCGTCAATGCGAGCCAGCCCAATACCCACAGCGAACGCCGGCCGAACGTGCTGCCGTCATCACGCACGCTCAGTCCGCGACGCGTCAGCCATGTCACCACCACGGCGGCCAACCCGATCAGCAGCATCCACAGGCCGATCGGGTAGGACTGCCGAATGTTCCCGATCACCTCGGTGGTGTAGACCAGGTAGTCCACCGCAATGAAGTTGAAGCGGGTGGAGAATTCTCCCCAGAACACCCATTCGGACACCGCAATGAACATCAGCCCGTACAGCAACACCAGGCCGATCATGTACGCCACCCATTGGTTCGGGCGCGAACGGTAGGCGCGAGTGGGCACCAGCCATAGATACAACACCAGGGGCCACGCGACATAGACGAACGTGATCAGGTCGTAGCCCAAACCCACACCGAAGATATAGAGCCAGCTCAGTGGATTGGGCGGCACCGCGTGGCCAGCCCAGATCAGCAGCACGAGACGCACGATAAAGGCAATAGCGAGAAAACTCGCGCCGAGCCAGAACAGGGGGCGAAAGCGCTGGCGCAACACGCTGGACGACGGATGGGGCATGTTCAAGGAAACCTTCAAGGAAATTGTCGGGGTTGAGGCGGGGTCAGGATGTCGCCGGCGGTGTGCCAGCGCCTTCAGTCGCTCCAGCAGGATTGGCGGTGTCGGGCCTCCGCATCGCGAGCGATCTTTTGCTGATGACGGTGGTGTCAGCGGCCAGCTCGTAGACCAGCACTTCACCGGTGGCGATTTCGAGCTGCGTCACGGCCTGATCGGACAGCCCGTCCAGGGCCATCACCAGGGCTCTCAGACTGTTGCCGTGGGCAACGACCAAGGCGGTCTGACCACGCATGACGGGGGGGAGAATATGTCGGATATAGAAAGGCAGAACGCGCGCGATGGTATCGCGCAGACTTTCACCATTGGGTGGTGCATCCGCGTAGCTGCGCCGCCAGTGTTGAACCTGGTCGGCACCCCAGCGCTTGCGTGCTTCGTCCTTGTCGAGACCGGTCATTTCACCGTAATTGCGTTCGTCCAGCGCGAAATCCATCGTGACCGGCATGGCATCCAAGTTCAGGTCGTCCAGAACGATTCGCGCAGTTCGTCGCGCCCGGTGCAGCGCCGAACTGAAGGCGATATCGAAGGTCAGTCCGGCGCTGCGCAGCTGCTCTGCTACCGCATGCGCCTCATGAATGCCCTGATCGGTCAGCTCCGGGTCGAGCCAGCCGGTGAAGCGATTGCTGGCGTTGTAGGTACTCTGGCCGTGACGAACGAGCGTGATATATCGCCCCATGATGGTAGTCCTCGATGTGGTGGTGTGAATCAGCGCTTGGGTAGCTCGCAGCTGATCTTCTTGCCGGGTTTGCTCATGAGTTCGGGTGCGGGATTGTTCGCCATGCAGAACTTCACCGTGTCTTCGTCGTAGTCGTCACCGCGCGTCCTCTGCAGGGCGGCTTCATCCAGCTCGCGGAACGTGAATGCGATATGCCCGTCCTGACCGACTCGCCCGAGCAGGTAGCCATAGGTGTGCTCACGTGCACCCTCGCCCGGCTTGATGCCTTGGGGCAATGGATAACGTGATGCACCGGCGGTGCCGACCACCCAGCCCGGCAGAACCGATGCGTGATGGGTCCGGTCGCGCCAGTACGCCGTGTCGTAGACATTGGCCAGGTAGTAGTGCTCGTGGCTGGCCAGCACGTACACCGGCTTGCGACGCTGCGCAGCGGCGAGTCGGCTATAGACGTGCTCGCCGCTGCGGATGCCCTCGCTGCTGGCGCACATGCTGTGGTCGTCCGACAGGCTGTGAGGCAACGGTTCGTGCATGCCGACCACGATGCTGAGGACCGCCGGATTGGCCAGGTCGGCATCCAGCAAGGCGTCGAACCATGCCAGCTGGTTCGGGTCGATCGCATCATCGGCCGTGTTGTCGAGATTGATGAAATCGACCCCACGCATCACCCAGTGATCGTAGGTTTGGTCGGCCGCCGTGACCGGCACGGCAGGCGTTGTCTTCAAATCGCTGAGACGTTGTGCACGCAGTTCCGGCCGATCGAGCAGGGCACCGAATTCGATGCGGAACTGGGAGCGCGACTTGGGCGGGATGACTTCGTGGTTGCCAATACCGATGAAGAAGGGCATGTTGCCGAACGGTGCGACTTGATGCTGACTGAAATCGCTCCAGGCGGTGTGTAGGTAATCGGAAATGCTCGGTGGATAGGGATAACCCTTGAAGCGCTTTTCGGCAGCGTAATCTTCGTCGACCTTGTAGATCGCGCGAAGGTCACCCAGATGCCAGTAGAAACGGGCACCGTCGCGACGCGCGCCTGCGGCGATCGCCGGCATCACGATGTTGCCGCAGTTGCGCGAGTCACCGGAGACGGCGAACGTCCACGAGCCATCGGTCCCGGCTTTTTGAGGAGATTGCGCAGAGGCCGCCTGGCTGGTGACCGCGAACAGTGTCAGCAGTAGTACCGACAGCGTTTGCATGCGATTCAATCGAAAGGAGCACATGGCTTATCTCTCCGTAGGCTGGCTGGTGTGCGAGTGTTTCGCGCAGGAGGGGGTGGGTGGTTCTTGGGGATGTCCGGCGACCGCGGGTTTTCTGCGAGGTCTCATGCATGTGTTGAGGCCGTATTCCAGGCTGCAGACCAGCGCTACCGACACGATGGCGCTCAAGGTGGCGCCGACCATGTCCGCCGGCCAGTGGATACCGACGTAGATGCGTGCCCACGCCAGCACCACGGCCAGAGCCGTCACCACGGCGTTCGCCAGGAGATGTCTGCGAATCGCCAATACGATTGCCATGACCAAGGCGAGGGTGACGTGGGTGCTGGGCATGGAATTGTTCGCCGCATGCGCCACCCAGGCCGGTCCGAAGCCGGCCGCGAATGGCCGCGGATGGAAGGCGAACATGCTTACCAATGCTTCGATCAGAAATGCGACACCGCTGGCGGCGATCCACCGGACGATACCGAGACGATCCCGCTGTCGCAGCAGCAGCCATCCGGTCAGGCCGGCTGCCACGAACAACGGCCACTCAGCGAGAATCGCCGCCACGGCAATAAGTAGGCGCGGTGATAAGGACGTGGCGTGCAGATCCCGGAACAACGCCACGCTCCACGCTTCCAAGAGGGCGTTCAAGTCAGGCATACCACTTCATCGCTGCCGCACCCGACGCAGTACGCTCTCAACCAGGATCGCGAGCAGCCCGGCGAACAGGATCACGCTGCGCCACTGTGGCGCAATCGGCAGGTGTGGCAACGCCAGCCAGAGCAGCACAAGCCACGCCAGAATCGCCATGGCAAAGCTGCCATCGTCGACAAAGAGCCCGAAAATTTCCCGCAAAATGCCTTTCAACCACGACATGGAACGACTCCTGCAAATCAAGGCGCGGATGGGGCAGTGATGGCGCGTCCACGACACGTCGGTACGACGATCGTGGCGACCAGGAGATAACCGGCGATCAAGCCGAGAATCGACCAATCCTGTCCGGGCCAGGTCAGGCCCAGCCCTTCACCGACCCAGAAGGTGCCGAAGGCGGACAGCAGCACACCGACCACGAATTTCAGCGTGTTCTCCGGAATCCGCGACAGCGGACGGTGCACGATGAGGCCCAGCGCCACCACGACGGCGAGCGCGGCGAGCGCACCGAAGCTGGCTGGCAGCAGCAGGCCGATGCCACCGGCGCCCAGTGCGATGACGATGAACACTACTTCGATGCCCTCGAGCATGGTGATCTTGAACGCGGTGGCGAAGGCGATTTTGTCCCAGCCAGCGCTCGCGCCTTCTCGCCGTAATGCTTGCGCCTGCTTGTTGTAGATGGCCGCTTCGTCGTGCAACGCGATGACGCCGGCAGCGCGCAGGATCGCCTTGCGCAACCAGCGCAGCCCGAACAACAGCAGCAGCGTGCCCACGACGAGCTGCACCATGCCCAGCGGAATCCGCATGAGCGCGGGCCCCAGGATCGCGATGATGGCCAGCAGCACCAGCGTCGCCGCACCACTGCCCATCAGCGCACCGCGCCAGCCGCGCACCACACCGACGGCAAGCACCACGGTCAACGCCTCGACGAATTCGACCAGCGAGGCAAGAAACGCCGCCACCACGGTGGGCCCTGTGTGTGTCCAGTTGACAAGCATGATTCGGTCTTTTCTCCTGGAAGCGATGGAAGTCAGTGAGCCGCTAACGTGGGTGAGCCGGCCTGCTGCCGACGAGCGACCCACACGAACAGCGGAATCGCCAGCAGCTGGGTCACCATGCAAAACGCAATCGTCCACGGTACCGAACGGTCGTAGAGAAAGCCGATCGCCGCGCTGCCGAGAAACCAGGAAATGCCGTAGCCCGCGGTGAACAGTCCGAACGCCGAAGCCCTGCGTTGGGCGGGCGCCATGGGCGTCACGGCGGCAGGAATGATCGACTCGTGCACGCCCATGCCCATGCCCCAGATAGCCGCGCCGGCCAGCGCCGTCCAGAACCCGCCGAGGAAAACCAGCGGCGCAAACAGCGATGCCATCACCGACAGCACGATCAGCACGCGGAAGCCGAAGCGATCAAACAGTCGTCCAAACAACAACGAAGAACTTCCACTGACCGCCATCGCCACTGAATAGAAAATCGGGATCCAGAATGGCGAGACGCTGCCGGCACGACTGAAGTGGTAGGCGATCAGGGGGAAGTCCGCAAACCCAATCGCCACTAGCGACGCACCGGCGAGATAGATCCAGAAGGTGCGTGACAACCTGGCGCCGGATGTCGCCTGCTGTAGGCCCTGTTCCAGATCCTGCGGCTTCGGGTAGAGCAGGCGTGCGATCAGCACGAAGGTCAGGTTGATCAACGCGGGCACCAGCAACACGGCGAATGCCAGATGATAGCTGCCATGGTGGGCGAGCACGGCGGCCACCACGAGCGGGCCGAACATGGCGCCGAACTGGTCGCAGGCCTCGTGGATGCCGAAAGTCCAGCCGTAACCGCCCAGATTTCTCGCGGCGTGCGAGAGCATCACGTCGCGCGGCGGATTGCGGATGGCGCGGCCCACGCGCTCGGCGATGATGCACACCGCCGCGGTCTGCCAGCTGCCGGTGAGCGCCAGTGCGGGTACCGCGGCCATCTGCAGCACGTAGCCGAAGATGGTGATAGGCCAGAACTTGCCCGTCGTATCCGCCAGTCGGCCGGAGAAGAAGCGCAGTCCATAGCCGAGCAGTTCTCCAAAGCCGGTGACCGAGCCCACGATGAACGCCGACGCCTGCAACGACGCCAGGTACGGACCCAGCACGCTGCGCGCGCCCTCGTAGGTGAAGTCGGCGAAGAAGCTGAGCACGCCGATCAGCAGCACGAAGCGCATGGCCATGCGGCTGGTGGGTGTGCGGGTTTCAAGCGAGCTTCGATCGCGTGTCATGAGCGGCTCACCTCTTGGAATGGTAGCGCATCGCGACCGTACATCGCGTCCGGGTGTGGATGGATCACGTGGCGCCACCAATCTCGTGGTACTCGACCAGATGCCGCGTGTAGTGCATCTGCACGTCCTCCGTCGCGATCATTGTGAGCAGTTTTTCTGCTTCTTCTTCGGTGATGATGAATTCCACGATTATCGGTCGGTTGACGGTCAGTTCCTGCACTGGATAGGCATGAGAGTCGGCGAAGCGCCCGTAGCCCGCGGTGGCCCGTATGGCAGTTCCTGCCTTGATGCCGAGGCGATGGGCGAGTACCAGCAACCACTCGTACAAATACAACGTGTGATGTTCCTGAAGCTCGTACGTGTAGAAGCGCAGGTTGACCCGATTCATGCGCATTCCACCGATGTACGTGGTAGCCCGCGGCTGGGTTGCGTACAAGGCAGCATTTGCGGTCGATGTCCGCTCGTTCGATGGCCCACGGCCATGGCTCCTGCGGTTCGGGAGACGCAAGGTGCGCGTGGGTTTCGTCTGATGACGAACACCTGCGCGCGCCCCGGACTCCGGGGTGGGCAGGCATCATCAGCCGTGGACGGCGGTTCACCCCGATCAACGCGGGGCCGGAGGAATGCCATCTCCGAGGGATTGCTGCATGGTAGGGCAAACGACTCGATCGCAACACGATCGGGCGGCGACCATTGTAGGCCACGATAGCGAGCGATCCTTAGAAGCGCCTGAGCAGCGCGCTGGAGCCATCGCCAGGAGCGGTGTTACATTGGAGACGAAGGAGATGGCATTCCTCCGCCCCGGCAACCGGGGGAACCGTCGCGGTGACCGATGATGCCTGCCCCACCGGAGCGCCCTGCGCTCCGCCAGCAGGAGTCAGTAATGAGCGACGCTGTCGCCGTGGGTGTGCCACCCTTTGCCAGCATTCTCGACCCCGGTTCGACGGAATCCGTTTGGCCGAGCGAGGCACCGCCTTGTTTTCGCGACCTCAATCTCGACCAGGTGATCGCGACGATCGTCGGGACCTGTCCTGACGACGAACTGGCACCGATCTTCCACGCCCCGCTGCGCAATACGGACGCGATTGCCTACCGGCAGGACGTGATGCGGGATCTTGATGGCGCGCCACTGAGGCAGGCCGTCGCCGCCTTCGGCCAGCGCATGCGCACGATGCGCGAGCGTCTGGCGCGGATCGACAAGCTCTATTGCAAGCCGGAAAAGGAGCGCTGGTTTCTGGACGCCGTTACCCTCTACTGCGACGCGGTCGAGCGCCTTGGCCAGGCGCTCGACCATGGCAAGCCGGTCTCGCATGGCTTGCGCGCGCTGCGTGAATACCTCACGGCCTACACCGCATCGCCACCGTTCGTGCGCCTAGCGGGCGAGGCGCGGGCGCTCGTCGTCGAACTGTCGAATATCCGCTACAACCTGCTCATCAGAGGCAGCCGGGTGACCGTGCGCCCGTACGAGGGCGAGGCCGACTACAGTCAGGCGGTGGAGGCAACTTTCGCGAAGTTCCGGCGCAGCGTCTCGAAGGATTACCGGGCCGGCTTCCGCCGCATGAGCGGCCTCAATCATGTCGAAGCGCAGATCCTGGAGCGCGTGGCGTTGCTGTATCCGGAATGCTTCCGGGCGCTGGAAACCTTCTGCGCCAGCCACGCGTCATACCAGGACGACACGATCGTGCGCTTCGACCGCGAGGTGCCGTTCTATCTGGCTTATCTCGCGTACATGGACAAGCATCGGCAGCGCGGCCTGGATTTCTGCTACCCGGCGTTGTCCACGACCGAAAAGGAGATCGAGGTGCGCGACGCCTGCGACCTGGCCCTGGCCGACAAGCTCATCGACGGGCGTGAGCCCGTCGTCCGCAACGGCTTCTCCCTGCGCGGGCGGGAGCGCCTGCTGGTGGTGTCCGGCCCCAACCAGGGCGGCAAGACCACCTTCGCTCGCATGTTCGGCCAGTTGCACTACCTCGCCAGTCTGGGCTGCCCCGTACCGGGCACGCGCGCGCGGCTGTTCCTGTGCGATCGCCTTTTCACGCACTTCGAGAAGCAAGAGGATGTCGCCAGCCTGCGCGGCAAACTCAAGGACGATCTGGTGCGCATCCACGCCATCCTGGCGGCGGCCACGCCCGACAGCATTGTCATCCTCAACGAAATATTCTCCTCCACGACGCTGGAGGACGCGCTGTACCTGAGCAAGCGGATCATGGCCGACCTTTCGGCCAGGGATCTGCTGGCTGTGTGCGTCACCTTCCTGCCTGAGCTGGCATCGTTCGACGAGAAAACGGTGAGCATGGTCGGCCTGGTCGATCCGGAGGACCCGGCAATCCGCACCTACCGGGTGGAACGACGCTCTGCCGACGGGCTGGCCTACGCACAGGCCATCGCGCGCAAGTATCGGGTCACCGGCGAATGGCTGCGGCGGAGGATCGCACCATGAAGGCGCTGCTGATGCATCCGGATCGCGATTTCGACGTGCATGGGCCCTTGCCGGCGCATGAGTCCGACCTGCGTCAGGACCTCGCTCTGGACGTGCTGCTTGGTGCGATGGCCGGCGAGGACACATTCCTCTTCGAGGTGGCGCGCAAGGCGCTGTTGCTGAGCTCGGGCAACGACATGGAAACCGTTGTCTATCGTCAGGACATTCTGCGCGACGCGCTGGCTCATCCCGACGTGCTGCGCCAGTGCTACGACCTTGCCGTCGAGGCCATCGAGGGCAGGCGCAAGAGCCACTGGGGCTTCGTCGGCAACCATCCCTCGTCGATCCTGTACGGTGCCGTCAGTGTGCTGGGAATCTTCATGGCCGTGCTGGAAAAACTCAGGGCGCTCGCCATCGCCCACGGTGCCGATTTCAAGTCCAGGGGTCTGAAGGCACTGTGCGCCATGCTGCAATCCGAATTCGACGATGCTTACCTGGCGCGCGTTCGGACCCACCTGACCGAGCTGAAACTCGACAAGGGCGTGCTGCTCAGTGCGCAACTGAGCCAGGGCAATGAAGGCACCAACTACATGCTGCGCGAGGCGGCCTACAGCCGGCCGTACTGGCTCGATCGCTTGTGGAGCAAGCGCGAGTCCGGCTACACCTTCCGCATTGCCGATCGCGACCAGGCGGGCGCTCAGGCGCTGTCCGAACTGCGCAACCGCGGGATCAACGAGGTGGCCAATGCATTGGCCCAGTCGATGGACCATATCCTCGCCTTCTTCGAGATGCTGCGGGCGGAACTCGCCTTCTACGTCGGTTGCAGCAACCTTCATGCGAAGCTGGCGGCGCTCGGCGTGCCGAGCTGCTTTCCACAGCCGCTAGCCGCCGGCACGCGATGCCTGCATTTTAGCGGACTGTGCGATGCCAGCCTTGCGCTCAGCATGGGGCGCAGCGTGGTGGGCAATGCGCTGGATGCAGACGGCAAACGGTTGGCGATCATCACCGGCGCCAACCAGGGCGGCAAGTCGAGTTTCCTGCGCAGCCTTGGTCTCGCCCAGCTGATGATGCAAAGCGGCATGTTCGTGGCCGCCGAGTCGTTGGTCGGCGAACTCTGCACCGGCCTGTTCACGCACTGCAAGCGCGAAGAGGATGCCACCATGCGCAGCGGCAAGTTCGACGAGGAGCTGCGCCGTCTGAGCGCGATGGTCGATCGGCTCCGGCCCGGTGCCGTGATTCTGTTCAACGAATCGTTCGCCTCGACCAACGAGCTGGAAGGCTCGGAGATCGCCGGCCAGGTCGTCGGAGCCTTGCTGGAGCGGGGCATCAAGGTGTTCTTCGTGACCCACCTGTATGCCTTCGCGCGCAAGTGCTTCGACCACCCTCCGGACGGTGCAGCTTTCCTGCGTGCGGAGCGCCTGGAGGATGGTCGCCGCACCTTTCGCATGATCCATGGCGAACCACTGGAGACCAGCCATGGCGTCGATCTCTATCGGGAAGTTTTCGGCGACGACGCCTTGCGAGCCAGCGACCCGTCGGCGGCCACCCAGGCGAGTGCAGGTTGATGGGCGGCCTAACGCACGAACGCGGCGCGCCCTGCAAAACGTGCCCGCGCCCCCAGCTCGTGCTCGATGCGCAACAGCCGGTTGAACTTGGCGGTGCGTTCGCCGCGGCAACCCGAGCCGGTCTTGATGTGGCCGCAGCCCAGCGCCACGACGAGGTCGGCGATGAAGGTGTCTTCCGTTTCGCCGGAGCGGTGGGAGACGTAGCATCCGTAGCCGGCCGCCTTGGCCTGCGCCGCGCACTGCAGCGTCTCGGTCACCGTGCCGATCTGGTTGGGCTTGATCAGGATCGAATTGGCCACGCCCTCGCGGACGCCCCGCTGGAGCAGGTCGGGGTTGGTGCAGAAAATGTCGTCGCCGACCAGCTCCACCCGGTCGCCCAGTTGCCGCGTGATGTCGGCCCAGCCGGCCCAGTCGTGCTCGGCCAGCGGGTCTTCCAGCAACACGATCGGGTAACGCTGCAGCCAGTCGTTCCACAGGTCGATCATCGCCGCGCTGGTGCGCTCGGACTGGTTGGACTTGAAGAACCGATAGCGGCCGTGATGCCACATTTCGCTGGCGGCCGGGTCCAGCGCCAGCGAGACGTCCTCGCCGGGCCGATAGCCGGCGGCCTCGATCGCCTTCAGGATCAGCTCGATCGCCTGCTCGTTGCTGTGCAGGTTCGGCGCGAAGCCACCCTCGTCGCCCACGCCGGTGGACAACCCGTGCGCGTGCAGCAATTTCTTCAGCGCGTGGAACACCTCCTCGCCCATGCGGATGGATTCGGCGAAATTCGGCGCGTGGTGCGGCACGATCTTGTATTCCTGGAAATCGACGGTGTTGTCCGCATGCCGGCCGCCATTGATGACGTTGAGGCAGGGCACCGGCAGCACGGTCGCCTGGTTGCCGCCGAGGTGGCGATACAGCGGCAGCCCGCGCGCGTTAGCCGTGGCGCGGGCAAACGCGATCGACACCGCGAGGATGGCATTGGCGCCCAGGCGCGCCTTGTTCGGCGTACCGTCCAGTTCGCACAGCAGCCCGTCGAGCGTGGCCTGGTCGTCTAGATCCTTGCCTACCACAGCGCGGGCGACCTCCTCGCGCAATTGCGCGACGGCCTTGCGCACGCCTTTGCCGCCATAGCGGCGTGGGTCGCCGTCGCGCAGTTCGGCCGCCTCGTTCTGCCCGGTCGAGGCGCCGGCCGGAGCCATTGCCGAGCCCTGCGCGCCGTCTTCCAGCAGCACCCATGCCTCGATGGTGGGGTTGCCGCGCGAGTCGAGCACTTCGATCGCGTCCAGTCGTTTGATGCGCATGCTTGTTTGCTCCGGTCAATGAAGGGGAATGAAGGCGAGGCGCCGCGCGGGCGTCACGGGGCGGCCAGATCGAACAGCTGGCGCACCACCTCAGCGTCCAATCGCGGCGAGCTGCGCTCGCCCTGATCGAGCAGCGCCTCGGCCAGGTCGTGCTTGTGGTCTTTCATCATGGCGATCTTTTCCTCGATGCTGTCGTCGCAGATCAGCCGGTAGACGAACACCGGCCGTTCGCGCCCGAGCCGGTGAGCGCGATCCACCGCCTGCCGCTCGGTCGCCGGATTCCACCACGGGTCGTAGTGGATCACCGCATCGGCCGCAGTCAGGTTAAGCCCGACGCCGCCAGCCTTGAGACTGGCCAGCAGGATGGGCACCTCGCCCTGCTGAAAGCGACGCACCGGCGCGGCGCGGTCGACGGTGTCGCCGGTGAGCAAGGCGTAGCCGAAGCCGGCATCGTCGAGCGCGCGACCGATCAACGCCAGCATCGCGGTGAACTGGCTGAACACCAGCACCTGGCGGCCTTCCTCGCGCAGGGCGCGCAGCAGCTGCATCAGCGCATCGAGCTTGGCCGACGGCGGCGGGTCGGCCAGTCCGTTGATCAGGCGCGGATCGCAGCACACCTGGCGCAGGCGCAGCAGGGCAGCGAGCACCACGATCTGCGACTGGCTGTCGAGGTGGCTGGCCAGGGCCTCGCGCACGCGGGCGCTCTGCGCCAGCCGCAGCGACTCGTACAGCCTGCGCTGCGACTCGTCCATCGCCACGCGCAGCACGGTCTCGGTTTTCGGCGGCAGCTCGGGTGCCACCGCAGCCTTGCTCCGGCGCAGCAGGAACGGGCCGATGCGCTGGTGCAGGATCGCCATCCGCGCATCGTCGCCGTGGCGCTCGATGGGCAGCCGGAAGCCGCGGTTGAACGCGCGCGCGTTGCCCAGGTAGCCGGGCATTACCGCATCGAAATGAGCCCACAGTTCGCCCAGGTGGTTTTCCAGCGGCGTGCCGGTCACCGCCACCCGGTGGCGCGCGCGCAACCGGCGGGCAGCGCGTGCGGTCTGCGTGCCGGGGTTCTTGATCCACTGCGCCTCGTCCAGCACCAGCATCGAGTAGTCGATCGGTTCCAGCACGGCCAGCTCGTTCGCCAGCAGGGCGTAGCTGGTGACGATGACCTGCGCCTGCGGCAACGAGGGTTGCCGCAGGGCGCGCGTCGGGCCGGTGAAGTCGACGCAGTGCAGGGTGGGTGCGAAACGGGTGATTTCGTCGAGCCAGTTGAACACCAAGCTGGTCGGCGCCACGATCAGCGCGGGTCGATCCAGCCGCCCCTGCTCCTGCTCCAGCAGCAAATGCGCGATGATCTGCACCGTCTTGCCCAGCCCCATGTCGTCGGCCAGCACGCCACCCAGGCCGGTCTCGCGCAGGGCCTGCAGCCAGCGCAGGCCGTCCTGCTGATAGTGGCGCAGGCTGCCGCAAAAACCTGTTGGCAGCGGGGTGTGCGGGCTGGCCGACTGCGCCGCGCGCAATCGGCCCAGGGTGTCGGCGATGGCGGCTGCCGCCGGGCCGTGCACCGCGATGTCCTGCCGGCCCAGCGCGTCGCCCAGTGCCAGTGCCTGCGCGGGCGAGAGCGCGATGCCGCGCTCAAGTTGTCGGCGCGGGGTGTCGAGGCAATCCGCCAGCGGCGTCAGCCATTCGCGCAGTTGCGCCAGCGGCAGCGGCAGGAAATGCTGCGTGCCGATCGGCGCCAGCCAGCAGGCATCGGGCGCCTCCTGCGCGGCGCGTTTGAGCGCGAACGCCTTGCGCGCGAGGCCGTGCAGGATGATCGGCAGCATGTCGATCTCCTCCTCGCCGAGTCGTGCGGTCAGCTCGAACTGCGTCCATCCTGCCTGCCTGCCTTCGCTCAGCGATGCCTGCAGCGGGGTGTCGTCCGCCAGTACGGTGAACGGCAGTTCGGGGTCGTATTCCAGGCGGATGCCGGCTTCGCCGAGCGACTGCAATGCCTCGACCAGTGTCGCAAACACGCCGCCACCGCCCTGCAGGTGCTGCCGGTGGCCAAGCGCCCGCACATCCGGCGCTGGCAGCAGGCTGCGCCGCGCGTCCGGCAACAGGTTGCCCAGCGTCACCAGGTCGGCCGCAGCGAGCGCCTGCGCGGCGCGGCTTTCGCGCTCCACGTCGCGGTCGATCCGCAGGTACTCGCCGCCGCGCCGCTGCACCACCTGCTGACGCCACGGCTCCGCCGCCAGCGGCAGCCGGCTACCGCCGTAATCGGCCCACGCCCGCAGATGAAACACGTGCTCGCCGGATTCCGCGTGCCGCGACGCAGCCAGCACCAGCACGCCCTGCATGGGCGCGTCGAGCTGGCGCAGCGCGGGCGGCGCGGGCGGCGGCGGCACGTCGGCCAGCAACGCGTGCGGCGGCCAGCAGGCGGCCAGCGAGCTGTCGTCCGGCGGGATCGGTGGCAGGTGCTGCAGCATCGACCAGGTGGCAAGCGGCAGCGCCAGCCGGCCGAGTTCGCCGCAGGTTTCATCGAGGTAGCGCAGGCCGTCCACGTCGATCAGCTGCACCACGTGGTCGGCTGGCCACTGCAGTGCGAGGCGCGCCTGCGCGTGCTCGTCGTGGCTCCACTGCCACGGCGCCGGCCGCAGTTCGGCGGCGACGATTTTCTGCAGGGTCTGCGCGTGATGGCAGATGCCGGCGTCCAGCAGCTCGTCGAGCAGGACGGCGCCGGCATGTCCCTGCAGCAGGTAGCCGGGCTGGTTCGGGCGCGGCCGCCGCTGTCCGATCGCCAGCTGCGCCTGCCACACCAGCGCCTGCCGCGAAAGGTGCGAATGCGCCCGCGCGTGCTCCGCCGGCAGCCAGCGATGCGGTTGCTGCAGGCCGTCGCTGCCGTGGATCAGCAGCAGCCTGGCGGTGAGCCCGGCCGGCTGCAGCGTGCGGTCCACGTCGAGCAGGCACACCAGCTGGCGCAGTTCACGGCTGTCGATGGACGGCGTTGCGATGGCGTTCGGGCGCACCGTGGCCACGCTCTGCTGCCAGCGCTGCAGCGGCGTCATGGCGCGCGGCCAGTCGAGCAGCTGCTGCAGCCGCAACAGCAGCGCGGCGGCGTGCGGGCACAGCGGCTGACCGCAGCTGCATTCCGATTCGAGCGCGAGCTGACCGAACAGCGGGTATAAGTGCACGGTTACCAGGCGCTGGTTGCCCAGCGGCTCGGACATCTCGCACTGCAGGGCATCGGCGCGACTGCCCGCCGGCTGGAACCAGGCCAGCGGCCGGCGCCAGCCCGGTGCGTGCATGGCCAGCGCCTCGGCCGCCTTCAGCGTGGCGCGACTGAAATGGCTGCCAAGCGGCAACCCGCGCACGCTGTCCATCAGCACACGCCGCGCCTCGTCGGCGTGGCTGGCGTCTGATGCCTGCGCTTGCGTGACCATGCGCGGCATCCGCGTCTCAGCCGTGCGCGCCGGGCTGGTAGGCGGCGATCGAACGCATGATTTCCTCTTCCGCCGCGGCGGCGTTGCGCCAGCCTTCCATACGCACCCACTTGCCTTTCTCCAGGTCCTTGTAGTGCTCGAAGAAATGCTGGATCCGCGAGCGGGTGGTCTCGGGCACGTCGTCGATGTCGCGGATATTGTCGTAGGCGGGGAAAACCCTGCTCACTGGCACCGCGATGATCTTGGTGTCCTCGCCGTTCTCGTCGGTCATAGCCATCAGGCCGACCGGGCGGCAGGCGATCACCGAGCCGGGGATCAGCGCGATCGGCATCACGATCAGCACGTCGATCGGATCGCCGTCGCCGCACAGGGTCTGCGGGATGTAGCCGTAGTTGCACGGGTAGCGCATGGGCGTGGACAGGATGCGATCGACGAAGATCGCGCCCGACGCCTTGTCGACTTCGTACTTGATCGGGTCGGCGTCCATCGGAATCTCGATGATCGCGTTGACTTCGTGCGGCGGGTTTCGCCCCGGGCCGACGGCCATGATTGCCATGATTGCCTCCTCAGGCGTTGATCAGATGCTGGGTTTCGTTGATGGAATGCACGGTGATGCGGTTTTCGTGATGGGTCACCACGCTGATGCCGCAGAGCGAGGGGTCGAACAGCCAGTAGCTCGACAGCGGCAGGCCCAGCAGGTGGCACAGCAGCACGCGGATCACGCTGTCATGCAGCACCAGCACGACGGTGCCCGATGCGTGCGCGGTCAGCAGTTGGCTCAGCGTGGCGACGACGCGCGCGGCCACTTCCTGCAGCGACTCGCCGCCGGGAACGCTGCAGTCCTGCGGATAGTGGCGCCACTGTTCCAGCTGGCGCGGCCAGCGCAGCGCCACGTCCTCGATGGCCAGGTTGGTCCAGGCGCCGTAGTCGATGTCGGTGAGGCCTGGGTGCGGCACTGGGTTCAGATGTAGGGTTTCGTTGAGGATGTCGGCGGTGCGCACGCAGCGGGTGAGCGGGCTGCAGTAAATCGCATCGATAGCCCAGCGCGCATGCAGGGCTTCGCGGGTGAGCTCGGCTTGCCGAATCCCACGCGGGGTGAGCGGCAGCACGATGCGGCCGTGGAAGACCGGCGGCTCGATGCCCTCGACTTCGGCGTGCCGAACAAGAATCAAGGTAGTCATGCGGTGGACTCCGCAGCCAGCACGGTCACCGGCACCGGGCAGTCGTCGGCCAGCGCATCGAGCAGGCGCGTACGGCCCGAGGCGTTGCCGCCGCGTACCATCAGCACCCGGTCGACATGGTGGGTCTCGATCACCGCGTGCAGCAGCGCGACAGTGGGTGCCGCGAGGTAGCTGCCATCGATGTCGATGCCCAGCTTGGCCCCCATCCGCGCGAAGGTGATCAGATCGTCGGTGAGGCTTGCGCGGAGCGGCAAGGGCGAGTCCGTCGTGGTGTCGTCGGCCGGGCCGAGGGCCAGCAGGTAAAGGCTGCTGCCTTCCCTGCCGGCCAGCTCGATGGCCTTGGCCACCGCCTCGTCGGCGCAGGCCGAGCCGTCGTATGGAACCAGGATGCGCTTAGTCATGACGCCCGCGCCTCACGGCCGGACGCGGGTGCACAGTGGGAGAGGCACATCGGCGGGAATCCGCCCGGGTGCGCCGGTTGCCGCTTTTCCTGCATGAGTACATAACAATCTCCGAAGGCGATGCTTGTCGAAAGCGCGCTCCGGATCGGACTTTTGCAGGACAGCCACACCCACCAAATGTCGCGAGCCTGACGGCGCGTCGTTGGTAGGCATCATCAGCCTTGCGGCAGTTGTTTAGCTTCGGGAGGCATGCCATCTCCCTGACGGAATGATATCTGGAACCGCCGCTCTACTGTCAATGCGCGCGCGCCTCAACGCGGCACGCGGTAGCCTCCGTCAACACCCTTCGGCGACAGGGTGACCTGCCACAACTGGTCGCGCCGAACGCGGAAGGTGGCGGCCGACGCGGCAAGATAGAACCGCCACATGCGACGGAAGCGCTCGTCATAGCGCTCGGAGAGTTGCGGCCAGGCCGCCTCCACGTTGGCCATCCAGGCCAGCAGCGTGCGCTCGTAGTCGGCGCCGAAGTTGTGCCAGTCCTCCACCACGAACTGCTGTTCCAGCGCCTTGGCGACCTGGCTCATCGTGGGCACCTGCGAATTGGGGAAGATGTAGCGCTCGATCCACGGGTCGGGCCGGTCGGGTTTCTGATTGCTGCCGATGGTATGCAGCAGCGACAGGCCGTCCGGCTTGAGGCACCGGCGCACCACGTCGAAGTACTGGCGGTAGTTGCGCGCGCCCACGTGCTCGAACATGCCGATCGAAAATATCGCGTCGAATGGTTCGTGCAGGTCGCGGTAGTCCTGCAGCCGGATCTCCACCGGCAGGCCGACGCAAAGCTTGCGCGCGTACGGCGCCTGCTCGCGCGAAATGGTGACACCGACTCCGCGCACGCCATACCGTTCGGCCGCGAATTTCAGCGCCTCGCCCCAGCCGCAGCCGATGTCGAGCACGCGCATGCCCGGTCGCAGCTGCAGCTTGCGGCAGACCAGGTCCAGCTTGGCTTCCTGCGCGCTGTCCAGGTCGCTGGCGTTGGCCCAGTAGCCGCAGCTGTAGACCATGCGCTCACCGAGCATCGCGGCAAACAGGTCGTTGCCCAGATCGTAATGGCGCTGTCCGACCACATAGGCGCGGCGCCCGCGCTGCATGTTGAGGAAGCGCGCCTGGGCCCAGAGCAGCAGTGTGTGGATGCTGTGCAGCTGCTCGTCGAGATGCGCCCCCAGCAGCTTGCTCATCAGGCCGGTCAGGTCGCGCGCGTCCCAGTCGCCATTCATGTAGGACTCGCCGAAGCCCATCGAACCGTGTGCGAACACGCGGGCGAACACGCGATCGTCGTGCACGGTCAGGTCGCTCTCGCCCCAGCCGTTCACCCGCACGTTGGCCAGCGCCAGCATTTGTTCCGCGCGCCTGCGCCAGCGATCGTGGCGGTGGCTGGCGTGCGGGTCCGGGACAGCCGGGGGCGAATCGCCATCCACGGAACGGATCATGGGGCGATCATGGGAATCAGGCAGGTTCTCTGGCATGCAGTGCTCCACGCGAAGTGTCAGCGTGCGCAACGTACAAGCGTGCCTTGGTGGATTCGCCGGGCGAAACCGCCTACCGGAGCACGCGCATGGGTTGCGCGTTCGGTAGGCATCATTAGCCTCGCGGCGGTTTGACGTCGGGGGGAGGAATGCCATCTCCCTGCACGGACATTATCGTATTGCCGGCAGTGCTTCAAGATGGCGCCACCGGCCTCCCCGGCACGGTGGCCGAGCACCTCAGCATTCAGGCGAACTGCATGCGATAGAGCATCGCATATTGGCCCTGTGCAGCCAGCAGGGCTTCGTGTGTTCCCTGTTCCAGGATGCGGCCCCGGTCGACCAGAGCAATATGATCGGCATGCTGGATGGTCGACAAGCGATGCGCAATGACCAAGGTGGTGCGGTTCTGTATCAGGCGGACGAGCGCCTCCTGGATCAGCTTTTCCGATTCGGTGTCGAGCGCCGAGGTCGCCTCGTCGAGGATGAGGATCGGTGCGTTCTTGAGGATGGCCCGGGCGATCGCAATACGCTGGCGTTCCCCGCCGGAGAGCATTTCGCCGCTCTTGCCGATAGGGGTGTGCAGGCCTTGCGGAAGACGATCGATAAAGGGCAGGGCGTTGGCGGCGCGGGCGGCTTCGATGATCGCGGATTCGCTGGCGCCACTCAGTTCGCCATAGGCAATATTGTGGGCCACGGTGCCGTCGAACAGCACGACTGATTGCCCGACCCAGGCCATCTGCTGGCGCAGCGAAGCCAGCTTGTAGTGGCGCAGGTCATGGCCATCCAGGGAAATGCTTCCTGCATCGGGGTCATGAAAACGTGGCACCAGGCTGGACAAGGTGCTCTTGCCGCTGCCCGACCGACCGACCAGGGCAGTGACGGTGCCGGGTCGACAGTCGAGAGTGATGTCTTCCAGTGCCGGTGACGACGCGCCGTGATAAGTGAATCGCACATGCCTGAATTGCAGCTCACCGCGCACGCGCGTTGTCGTGAGAGAACCCCGATCCTCTTCGGTGGTCATATCCAGCACGGCAAACAGGTCCTCGGCGGCCACCATGCCACGCTGGATGTTCGACTGCACCGTGGTCAGCCGCTTCAGCGACGGCAGGATGCCGCCCATCGCCATCAGCACCGCGAAGAATGTGCCGGGCGACATGGTTGCGAGCGAAGCTGGCCGAGTTGCCAGGAAGATGATCAACGCCAAAGCCAACGCAGCGACAAGTTGTACGAGCGATGAGGAAAGGGCGCTGGCCGCTGCTGCTTTCAGATTGAGACGTGTGGTGAGATTGCTGATGTCGAGAAAGCGCTGCTCCTCGCACTGCTGGCCGGCATACATCCGCACTTCACGTTGACCGCTGACCACCTCGTCAACCGCCCCGGTCACCGCGCCCATGGTTCGCTGGACGCGCTGTCCTACGCGGCGGTAGATGCGGCTGACCGCTGTCGCGATCGCCGCCACCAAGGGCATCATCACCAGCAACGCGATAGCAAGGAAAGGGCTGTAGTAGATCATCACGCCGGCCAGACCGACAACGGTCAGTCCGTCGATCAGTGCGGTTTTGACTGCGTTGGTCGAGGCCTGTGCCACCTGCTCGCAGGTATAGGTGATGCGGGCGATCTGCGCCCCATTGGCCTCCGCCGAAAAGAATCCGGCGGGGAGTCGCAGGTAGGCGCGAAATACCTGGGTGCGGATCGTTTGCACCACACTGCGTCCAACATAGGCCATGCCGTAGTCGCTCAGGAAGGAAGCTATGCCTCGTACGGTGAAGATGCCGATGATCCACAGCGGCATCCAGAAGATCGTCGAAGCGTCTTTGTCGATGAACAGGCGGTCGAGCAGAGGCTTGATCAGCTTGGCAAACAACGTGGTGCAGGCAGCATCGACCACCATGCCGATGATGGCCAGTGAAGCTATTTGCCAATACGTTGCGCTATATCCAAGCAGTCGACGATAGGTACGCCAGGCCGTGAAGGATGGTGCATGGCTTTGCATGGGTGAAGCGCCTTTCGCCAGGACTGGGGCGATCGGCCCGGTGGCGTGCCGGGCAAGGCTTGGTTCAGTCGATTGCGCAGCAGACCAAATGATTCGAGCCTATCGATCGGCGCCACGCGCGCTCAGGGCAACCGGGAAATCTGGCCTGCACGCCGTGGACACTCATTCGTAGGCATCATCAGCCGAAGGGCGTTTGTACTTCAGGAGGAATGCCATCTCCCGGCGCGGAAGATACCGTGCGCCCCACGGTCCGACAAGCTGGTTCATGAACGATACGGCAAGGTCACGTCGAAGATTTTGCCTCGTCAGCAAAACCTGTGGGCGAGCTTCGGCTCAGGTAGCTTGCCAAGCACATGATATAGCGCGATTTCTGTCGCCCTGAAGGTCCGAAATCCGTAGGCTTTTCTCATGGTGACTTTGCACTTGTTGTTCAGCCCCTCGACGACGCCGCTGGAGAACTGCTTGCGGGCGCGGAAATAGTTCAACAGCAACTCGCGGTGTCGGCGTAGCGTGCCGGCGACTTTCTTCATCGGCTCGATCTGTGAACGCATCACCTGCGTGCACCACTCATCGAGGAATCTGCCGGCCCAGGTGGGTGACACGTACTCCCAGAACTTCTGGAAGTCCTCCTTCAGCAGGTAGGCGCGAACCGTCTTCAGGTTGTACTTCAGCAGCTCCCGCAGGCGGCCGCGCTGTTGTCCCGTCAGATGGCCCGGACGCTTCAGCACGCACCACCGGGTTTTCTTCAGGACAGGCTCGTAGCCGTCCTGGTGCATCCGGCGGGCTTCGTTGGCACGCACTTCGTCGATCGCCTTGTTGATCGTCGCCACGACGTGGAAACGGTCGAGAATGTTCAGTGCATTCGGGCAGTTCTGCTCGATCAGCTTCAGGTAGGGCTTCCACATGTCCGAGCAGACGAAGGCGATCCGCGCCGCGAGATCTTTGCCGATCAGGTCAAAGAAGCGCTGGAAGCTGGCCGTGGTGCGCTCCTTGCCGACCCACAGCAGCCGCGTGAAGCCGGCATCGATCTGGTAGACCAGCGTCAGATACGCATGGCCGCGGCCGTACTGGATTTCATCGACGCCGATGGCACGCAGCGGCCCCCACTGGCGATGCGCCAGCCCCCACTCGACCACCCATTCCACGGCGTGAAACACCTTTTCCCAGCTGGTGCGGAACGCTACCGCCGTTTCTCGCCAGGACAGTCGGCGCGCCCACTGCGCGAGGAACAACATGTACGCCTTGCACAGCGTGTGCTTGCCAATCGCCCAGGGCACCTGTTCGACCTTGACGCCGCATCCACGGCAGCCGACTCGACGCATGGCATACAATAAAATCACCGCGAAGCCCCAGACCGGAATGAACTCGAAGCGGCGCACCGACAGCGTATCGTAGCCGCTGCCGCGCTTGCCGCATCCCGAGCAGATCGGACGCGAACCGCGGCGAGGACGCACGTCAACCTCGATGGTGTTCTCGGCCTCGAGCAGGCGCGCACCCTGATACACGAAGCCAGGATGGTGGTGACAGGCATTCAGCAGGCGGGTGATCAACATGGGGAGGTCGAATCTGGCAGGTGGCGGCAAACCCGCTATTTCATACCAACCCGACGATCACATGTTGGCCGAACTCTGCCCCGATCTCTCCGAGTGGCCGCACCGCTGGTGCTTTGACGATGGCGACATCGACTTCGGCCGCCACGTGCTGGAAGCGCTCACGCCATTCCTGCAGCATCTGCTGGCAACCGACCTCAGTCGAAAGACCTTGGTACGTCACCGCGATCATCTCTGGATGCTCGGCGGCGAACTCGTGCGCCGCTTGCATGACGAACCGCGCCTGCGCATGAAGGCGCCAACAGCCGTGCTACTCCACTACATTGACGACGAAGGTGGCCCACTGATTTACCCCAGCATCACCGAAGCCCAGCAACATGCGTTCGACGGCACCTGCAGAAAGCTTTACCGGTTCTTGAGTGAGGTGGCATCAGCCGGATAGCGAAGGAATCACCCACGGATTCCGCTGAGGAGCCAAGATTTTCGGCTGCATCGTGGCATGCTAAGTTGCCGAAAAGGTGATGGAGTTCACCTGCGACCGCCCCCAGGGCTGATGACTCCTACAGGCAACTCGAAGGCCATCCGCAAGGAGTCCCACCGTGTCCTGCAGTGAGCGATCATGCGATGCATTGTCAGTTTTCCTTGCCCCGTGCGGGCATGGCGGAGAAAGCTGATGGTATCCAGTTCCACCCTCTCCGTTGATTCCACGAAGCTCGTCTCGACGCTGGATCGAGCACGCGCTTATCTTCTGGAGCGACAGTCGCCCACGGGAGGATTCTGTTTCTACCGCGGTTACTACGCGGAAGAACCCAATCTTTCCGATACATGGCACGCCGTAGCGGTATTGATTGGCTTGCTTGGCGTTGTCTTGCCGGAGAAGAACAGCCACGCCAGCTTCATCATCGGGCAGCCGATCGCGCCGCAGCCTCTCCTGCTCTATTACCGGGTACGAGCCTTGCACGCCCTGGGTGTTGATGATCCCAAATCGGCCGAAGTGCAAGTTGCCGTGACGGCGCTGCAGACACATTTTCCGGACATTGCCGGGCATGCGTCGCTCTCTGCCGTGCTGCGGCGGGTCAGATGCACCGTGTGGCTGAAACGGCACTTCGGATTGCCGATGCCCCTGGATGATCTGGCGCTGACCTTGCTGGGCGAAGAGCATGAGGACGGGGGATATGGCACACCGCCGAACCTGCTCGATACCGAGGCAGCCATCGCCGCGCTGATGTGCTGCGGCCATGCATCCCCACCACGAACCGGTGATTTCGTGAACCGGATGGCCTTGGCCGGATTCGGTTTCCGCCTGACTGCAGGCTCGCTATCTCCCAATCTGGAGACGGTGTGCGCCGGCGTACGCAGCTGCTGCCGATTGGGCATGCCCATCCCGCATGCCCGGGATGCCACGGCCTTCGTACTGAGCTGCCAGACAGGCAATGGCGGCTTTGCCCGTGCAGCCGGCGCCCTGCCGGATATCACGCTGACCCATCTGGCACTGACGAGCCTGGCCAGGCAGATGGCACCGCTGTCGATGAAAGACATGATCCCTGCCGTTTACGACGCATAGGGCATGTCGATGAATGTTGCGATCGAGTCATCCAAAGCCACGCTCGCGGCGGTGATGACGGAGGCAGCTGACCTTCCATCGGTCAGCGCACCCGCGCTGGCAGCGCTTCGAGTCAGGTTTTCAACACATGCCTTCAACCTGGTGGTGGTAGGGGAGTTCAAGCGCGGCAAGAGTACGCTGGTCAATGCCCTGGTCGGAGCGAATCTGCTGCCGACCGGGGTGGTGCCGCTCACGTCGGTGGTTACGCTGCTGCACTATGGCGACGTGGCCGCAGCCAGCGTGACATTCGAGAATGGCGAGATCCGCAGTATCCCGCTCGAAGCCTTGGCCGATTACGTCACCGAGCGAGGAAACCCCGACAACACCATGCGTGTGCGCGAGGTTGTCGTGGCTTTCCCGGCAACCTGGCTCAAAGGCGGCATCCGGCTGGTGGATACCCCGGGCGTCGGCTCTGTGCACAGCCACAACAGCGAGGTGACCTCCCGTTACCTGCCTGAGGCCGATGCGGTGATCTTCGTCGTTTCCGCCGATCAGCCGCTGAGCCGCAACGAGCTGGATTTTCTCGCCGAGATACGCCGCCATGCAGGCAAGGTGTTCTGTCTGCTCAACAAGATCGACTACCTCTCCCCGGCGGAACGCGACGAATCGATGGCTTTTGCCACTGCTGCGCTTCGCCAGGCGCTCGCGGCCGACGTTCCGATATTCGCGGTGTCGGCGCGGTTGGCATTGCAGGCGCGTTCCGGCGGCGATGCCAACCAGTGGGAGGCAAGCGGATTGGCGTCGTTCGACCAGGCCCTGCAACGCTTTCTGCGAAACGAAAGCGGCGATGTCTGGCTCGAGTCGATGCGACGACAGCTATCGCGGCTGCTGGCCGACGGCCGCTTGTCGCTGGAGCTGGAGCAGCAGGCGTTATCGCTGCCGCTGGCCACGCTGGACGCGAAACTGCAGGCGTTCGCGCACAAGCAGCAGCAGACGCTGCAGGCGCAATCCGATCTCGACGCATTGCTCGAAGCGGATGTCCGCAGGTTGCTCAGCCAGCATGTCGAGCCTGACCTCGTTGCATTTGCGCAGTCCTTGCTGATTCGTATCCGCGGCATGCTCCCCGGCTGGTACGAAGCGCTGCGGGCCAAGGGTTCGGCTGGGCTGCAACACGGCCTGGAACAGCGTCTGGTCGCCGAAGTACGCGAGGGCTTCGACAGTTGGCGTACCGAGGAAAACGCCGTCGCCGAGCAGGCCTTCGAGCGCCTGTGCCAGCGTTTCCTGCAGGGCATGCACGATCTCGTTGACGAATTGCTGCGTTACTCGGCGGATCTGTTTTCCGTGCCGTTCACCGCTGCTGCCACCGAGGCCCTGCAGCGCACTTCGTCGGGGTTCTACTACAAGTTCTGGGAAGAGCCGCCGACCCTGCAACTGCTGGGTCGTTCGCTGCTGCGTCTGTTGCCGGGCGTGCTGGGCCATCCACTGATTCTGCGCCATGCGCGTCGTCGCGCCGACGAACTGGTGGACATGCAGTCGGGTCGAGTGCGCCATGATTTCGAGGAGCGGATCAGGCGTAGCGTGCAGGAATTCCGTCGCGAGATGCACGGACGTATCGAGGCCACCGCGGCAGGCATTGCACGGGCGATCGAGCGGGGACGTGAGGCAAGGGTGCGTGGCATGGACGACGCGGTGCCGCGGCAGCAGGCGCTGGCGTCGGAGCTCGACCGGATCAAGGCGTTGGAAGCGCGGCTCGCAACGGGCGCAGCATGAGAGATACCCTTTGCGAGGTTCTTACTCCTCCCGGCCGGGCGCCGATTCAGGCTGGCCACCAGCGAACTCGTCGAGCCGGAGCGATCCGGGAGCGTCGGCAGGTGCCAGGCCTTCCAGCCGGAATCGCAACGCCAGGTCGTTGCGCGAATCCGCGGCATCGATCGCCTGCTGATAGTCGATGCGGCCGGATACGTGCAGCTGATAGAGAGCATCGTCGAACGACTGCATGCCTTGTTCCTTGCCCTGCTTCATGGCGTCGCGCAGCTTGTGGATCTCGCCCTTCTCGATGAGGTCGGCCACATAGGGAGTGGAAAGCATCAACTCCACGGCCGGGATGCGCTTCCCATCCGCTCCGCGCAACAGGCGCAGGGACACCACCGCCTTCAGGTTCAGCGACATGTCGATCAGCAGTTGCTGTCGCGCTGATTCGGGGAAGAAGTTGATGATCCGGTCCAGCGTCTGGCTGGCGTTGTTGGCGTGCAGCGTCGCCAGACACAGATGGCCGGTTTCGGCGTAGGCGATGGCCTGTTGCATGATCTCGCGGTCGCGGATCTCGCCGATCATGATCACGTCTGGCGCCTCGCGCATGGCGTTCTTCAACGCGTTGGCGTAGCTGAGGGTATCCAGGCCGATCTCGCGCTGGTCGACCACCGATTCCTTGTGCAGATGCAGATATTCGATCGGCTCCTCGATCGTGAGGATGTGGCCGGTGCGCATGCTGTTGCGGTAGTCCAGCATCGACGCCAGGCACGTCGACTTGCCGGAGCTGGTGGCGCCCACCACCAGTACCAGGCCGCGTGGCAACTGGATGAGCTCTTTCAGCAGCGGCGGCAGATGAAGCGCCTCGATCGAGGGAATTTTGCTGGTGATGTAGCGCACCACCATGGCCACGTCGCCGCGCTGCCGATAGACGTTGATCCGGAATCGACCGATGTCTCCCAGGGCGATCGCCAGATTCATTTCCAGTGAGGCTTCGAACTCGCGCTGCTGGTGCTCGTTCATCACCGAAAACGCCATGGCATGGACTTGTTCGGCGGTGAGACGCGCATCGCCGAGATGTCGCGTCTCGCCGTCGATCTTGATGCTCGGCATCGCCCCTGCGCTGAGGAACAGATCAGAGGCACTCTTCTGCACCATCAGATGCAGATACGCATTCAAATCCATGATCCGTCTCCAGCCAGAGCCTTTGAGCAAGGCCATTGGAGTTCGCGCAATGGATGCACCGGATCCGGTATACCCATGCGCTGGTGTCACCACCAATGGCCAACCAAGCGCCCGTAGCGCAGCGAAGTCGTTGCAACACACAGCCACCGCAAGACCGCGCAACGGAGCGAGCACGTTCGGTAGGCATCATCGGCCTTGCGGCGGTTCGTCATGCGGGAGGCATGCCATCTCCCTAGCATGACGGTACTGCGGAGATACCCGGTCGGGCAATGTGCATCTGCGAATCGACTGCTCGCGTCGTGATGGTGTGAATGGCTTTCGAAAGTGGAGCGAAGTCCTTCGGGGGTATTCCATGTGCGGCGATCGTCGTGCTAACTTGAATCACGCACTGCGTAGGGTGATGGAGTCCGCCTACGACCGCCCTCAGGGCTGATGACTCCTACAGGTAAATCGATGGCTATCCCTCAAGGAGCCACTCATGGCCTGTACGACCCTTTCCCTGTTTGTTGTTTTCACTTTCGTGGTTGCTGCGCGCTTTGTCGTCGACAAGGCGGAAAAGAGGCATCGACGACGACGCGTACGGGCGGTCCGCGTCGAGCCTCCCCATAAGCCGCGCTGAGGGCCGCCTGTGCTACGGGATGTGGCCGCCCAGATAGCCCAGGTGCTGGCGGTGCTATTGCTGTCACCGCTGCTGCAAGGGTTCATCCTGCGTTACGAGGAACGTGCGCAGCGTTCGTGTGGGCCATCGCTGCTGCAGCCATACCGCGATCTGCGCAAGCTGTTCCGCAAACAGCTGGTGGTGCCAGCCACCGCCAGCTGGGTTTTCTGGACGGCGCCCGTCGTCGCCTTCACGGCGATGCTGACGGTGCCGATCCTGATTCCGGTGCTGACCAACTATCCGCTGCCGTTGTCGGACATGGGCGACATTCTGGGCGGTGGCCTGATCCTCACGCTCGGCACGTTCTTCGTCAATCTGGCGGCACTCGACTCGGGCAGCGCCTACGGCGGCATCGGTGCCAGCCGCACGGTGATGATCACAATTCTTGCCGAGCCGACATTGATCCTGGTGTTTGTCGGCATCACGCTGATGGCACACGCCATGTTGCCCTTCGTGGTGAACCATCTGCTGGTTGCCGAGCCGGCAATTTACTGGGGGCCGACCCATTTGTTTCTGGTCGCTGCGTTCTTCGTGCTGCTGCTGGCCGAGACCGATCGCTTGCCGATCCACTCGAGTACACATATCGAGGTGTACATGATCGAGGAGGCACGTGTACTGGAGTATTCAGGTCCTTTGCTCGCCCTGCTGAAGTGGTCCGGGATGATGAAGCAATTCATCCTGTACACCATCTTTTGCCACGTGCTGCTGTTGCCGTGGGGGCTTTCGAAGCTGGGTACCGCCATGGGCCTGGCCGGTGCGGTACTGGCGATCCTGATCAAGTTCGGCGTGGTGGCCTGCGCGGTGATCGGCGTGGAAACCGCGCAGTCGCGCCTGCGTTTCTATCGGTACCAGGAGCCCCTGGCTGCTGCCTTCATGCTGGCCGTGCTGGCCATCGTCGCCAACCAGATCCGGTGAACGCTCATGCTCGCTGACCACCTCGATCCGATGGCCGCGTCTCTCTTTAGCCTGCTGGTGATCGCCAGCCTGCTGCTCGCCTTCGTGATGCTGGGTTCGCGCTGGCTGAAGGACTACATGCTGGCGTTCGCAGCGCAATCGTGGCTGATCGGCATTCTGTCCGCGCTGATCGGTTACTACGGCGGTTACCGGGAGCTGTACTGGGTAGCGGGGTTTACTGTGCTGTTTCGCGGCATCGTTTTGCCGTGGCTGATCCTGCGCATTCTGCGGCGCCTGAACACCGCGCGGGAATTGCATGAGGTGCTCAGCACATCGACCAGCCTGGTGATCGGTGCCGCGGCAGTGATCTTTGCGCTGGTCGTCGCGATGCGCATCACCAAGGATCTCGGCATCACCTCGAACGTCGTCGTGCTGGCGTTGACGGTGATGTTTTCGATGAAGCTGATCGGATTCCTGATGCTGACGCTGCGGCATGAGGCGATAAGTCAGATTCTGGGCATCCTGGTGCTGGAGAACGGGATTTTCCTGGGCACCCAGATCCTCGTGCCCGGCATGCCATTGATGATCGAGCTGGTCCTGCTGTTCGACCTGCTGGTGGCGGTCGCGTGCTTCGGTGTGCTGGTGCGCTACCTGCTCACCCACATCGGCAGCACCAGCAGCCGTGACCTGCGGAGGTTGACCGGATGAGCCTGACCGCACGTCTTCTGATCCTGTCGCTGGCTCCGCTGCTGGCCGTGCTGCTGGGCCTGCTGGTGCGCCGCGCCCGTTCCAGCGAATATCTGAACCTGGCCGCGAGTGTCGTCGTGCTGCTGATGGCGTTGCCGCTGCCTTTTCTCGGCGGGTTGCCGATCACCTTGCTGGGCGGATACCTGCTGGTCGATCCGCTGGGCGCATGGGTGGTGATGTGCGTGGCCGTGGTCTACCTGCTGTCGTCGATCTACGCCATCGGCTACATGCGCCACGACGTGCATCGCGTATCGCAGTTGCCCCTGTTCTACGCGCTGCTGGCCGCCTTTGCGCTGACCATGCTGATCGCGCCGCTGGTCAACAGCATCGGCGTGTACTGGATCGCGATCGAGTTGACCACGCTGGTCAGCACGTTCCTGGTCGGCTTCGAGCGCAATGCCGAAAGCATGGAAGCGGCGTGGAAGTACATCATCGTGGTGTCCTCGGGCATCAGCCTGGCCCTGCTGGGCACGGCGCTGCTGTATTGGGGCGGTACCTTCGTCTACGGCCAGACCTACCAGCTGACCTGGGCATCGCTGGCGCAGGCCGCGCCGCACATGCCGCCGGTATTGCTGAAGATGGGATTTCTGCTGGCCCTGATCGGCTATGGCACCAAGGTGGGTCTGGCGCCGATGCACACGTGGCTGCCGGACGCGCACAGCGAAGGCCCGGCACCGGTGTCGGCCATGCTTTCCGGCGCGCTGCTCAATACCGCGATGGTCGGCATCGTGCGCTTCCTGGCGGCGACCGATGCGGCCGGGCAGGGAGCGTTACCGCATGCCGCACTGGTGATCCTCGGCGTGCTGTCGCTGCTGGTGGGGGCGTTGTTCATCGTGCGCCAGCGCCAGATCAAGCGATTGATGGCCTATTCAAGCGTCGAGCACATGGGCGTGCTGGCGCTGGGTTTCGGTTTCGGCGGCACGCTCGGCGTGGCCGGTGCGCTGTACCACATGATCAACCACTCGCTGGCCAAGCCCTTGCTGTTCTTCGGTGCCGGCAATGCGATGCAGCACTACCGCAGCAAGCGCATCGCTGACATTCGCGGCGTATGGCAGGCATTTCCGGTGTCGGGCGCCATCTGGCTGTGTGGTGCCGTGGCGATCACCGGCGCACCGCCGTTCGGGCTGTTCCTCAGCGAATTCGCGATACTGCGCGCGGGCTGGAATGCGCGATACCTGTGGGCGGCACTTGCCATGCTGTTGCTGCTGATCGTGATCTTCGTGGCCTTCCTGAATCATTTTCGTGCGATGTATCTGGCTGAGTCGACGACCGCGCCAGTTGGGCACGATCACTGGTGCGGCGGATGGCGGGTAGTACCGATGGCGTTGCCGCTGGTGCCGCTGCTGGTGCTGGGAGTCTGGTGGCCGTCGTCGTGGACGACACTGTTTCACACGATCGCGAACGCACTGGGAGCCACCCCATGAGCGATGCCGTGGAATACATCACGATCACGGCGGACTCACTGCACGCTCGGCTGGAGCAGTTGCTCGGCGATGGCGGCCGGATGCAAATGGCGTATGCGTGGTTTCCGGAGCCGACGGTGCCCGAGGTGCGCTACCTGGCTGCCCCCGGATCGGGCCGGCCATTGCAGGTGTGGCAATGCGCGACAGACCGCGGGCACTTGCCCAGCCTCGCCCTGCGCGCTCCCTTGCTGGGCTGGTACGAGCGCGAGATGCAGGATCTGTACGGGCTGACCTTCGATGGCCACCCCGAACCGTATCCGCTGGTCATCGACGGCCCGGCGAGCGGCACGGATCTGCTGCAGCCCGAGGGCCATCCGCACAGAGCACTGCAGGCGCCGTTGGCAGTGCCGCTCGTGAACAATCCGCAAGTGCAGCTGCTCAGCTTCGGGCCGGTGCGGGCGGACGTGATGGAGTCGGCGCAGTTCCTGTTTTTCTACCTGGGCGAGGCGATAGCGCATTACCAGCCGCGTCTGTTCTTCAAGCACCGCGGCATGGAAACCCGGTTCGAAGGCACCGATCCGCTGGCCGGCAGCGTCTTGGCCGAACGCGTTTCCGGCGTGGGCAGCGTGGCGCATGGCCTGGCCTATTGCCAGGCCGTGGAGGATGCCTCCGCTTGCGTGGTGCCGCTGCGCGCACGGCAGCTGCGCGTGCTGCTGGCCGAGCTGGAGCGCATCTACAACCACTTGCATTACTTCGGTCAGTTGGCGGACGCCACCACATTGAAGGTGGGTCAGGCCGAGGGACGACTGCTGGAGGAGCGCGTCAAGCAGCTGGCCGGACGATTGAGCGGCCAGCGTTTCATGCGCAACGTGCTGTTGCCGGGAGGACTCCGCCGCGACATCACGGTGCCGGCTGATCTGCCGGATGCGCTGGGTCGTTTGCGCGAGCAGGTGGAGTCGTACGTTGCCCAGCTGGCGCGCACCACCAGCTACCTGGACCGCCTGATCACCACCGGCGTACTGACGCGCGAGGTCGCCTTCGATCAGGGCGCTACCGGCCCGGTGGAACGGGCCTCCGGACTCGATCGCGACATGCGTCGCGATCATCCCTATGCGGCGTACGCCGATCTGCTCGTCAGCGTTCCGTTGAACCAGGAAGGCGACGCCGATGCGCGCGCAAAAGTGCGTGCCGCCGAGTTGCGCGTGAGTTTCGATCTGATCGAGCTGCTGCTGCCGCAGCTGCAGCCTGGAGAGACGCGCGCGACCTGCGCTATCAAGCCTTCGAGTTGCGGTCTCGGCTGGACGGAATCGCCGCGCGGCTCGCTGTATTACGCCGTGCACATCGACGAGCTCGGACGATTGAAGCGGGTGAAGATCAAGTCACCTTCGTTTTCCAACTGGCGCGCGTTTCCGTTCACGGTCCATCAGACCAACATGATGGACTACGCGATCAACGAAGCGAGCTTCGGTCTCACCATCGCCGGTTGCGACCGCTAGGAGACGGACATGTCACTGTGGACACTGCGAGGATTCGGCCAGGGCATCGCCACCACCGGCTGGCCCGAAAAGGCCGACGACGACGATGGCCAGCAGGACACGCTGGGCATGCCACGGATCGGTGCCGAGCGCTGCAGCGACACGTGTCGCCGCTGCGAGGAGGTCTGTCCCACCCAGGCCATACGGCTGGATACCCGCGGGCATCTGGCGTCGCTGGACTACGGGCGCTGCATCGCGTGCCAGCTCTGCGTGGAGGCATGCCCGTCCGGCACGCTGCAGGCGAGCAGTGCATGGGCATTCGGCGTGCGCGAGCGCGCCGACCTGAAGTGGTCGCTGGATCCGGATGCGCTTGCCGGCGAAAAGCTTGCCGCGCACATCGAGAAGAGTTTCCGCGGCAGCCTGCACATCCGTCACGTCGATGCCGGCTCATGCAACGGTTGCGAGTCCGAACTGCAGGCACTGAACAACCCGTTCTACAACCTGCATCGGCTGGGCATCTTCTTCACCGCATCGCCGCGTGCGGCAGACCTGTTGCTGGTGACCGGCACCGTGACCGCCGCCATGCACGAACCATTGCTCGCGACCTGGCAGGCCATGCCGGAACCCCGGCGCGTGCTGGCGTGCGGCACCTGTGCGGTCAGCGGCGGGGTCTGCGGCAATACCTACGCCAGCGGCGCGGGACTGGACGGCGTGTTGCCGGTGGACATCTGGCTGCCGGGGTGTCCGCCGAATCCGGCGGCGATCATCGAGGCGCTGCTGCTGTTGCTCGAACGCAAGCCGCAGCGTGTGAGGGGAGGACTCCCTCATGAACCCTGACCGGCTGATTGCGCTGGCTGCCGCACTATGGGTCCTGGCGATAGTGCTGGGATGCCTGGGGCGCGGCCGCCTGCTGGCACGGGGTGCATTGGCGACTGGTGCCGTGGCGATCGTGCTCGCTGCACTGTGGCAGCTTCCCGCCGAAATGCCCTTGTCGATGGTGACATGGCCTGGGGTCGTCGGCAGCCGCTTCCAGCTCGCGCCGGACGCGCTGTGGCTGCTGTTGTTCGGCGCCATCGCGGCGTTCTTTGCGACGGCCTTGGGTACGCCGGCAGAGCGCTGGCGCAGTTGGGTAGCCGGTGCCGGCCTGAGCATGCTCGGCGCGCTGGGCTGTTTTGGCTTGCAGGATGCGGTCGGGTTCCTGGTCGCATGGGAGGTGATGAGTCTTGGCGGCGCCGTGTTGCTGATTGGCGAGCGCCTGGGGCCGACCCGCGAGGGGCACGGTCTGCTGTTCATGCTGGCGCTGCTGGAGGTCGGTGCAGTGGCACTGCTGGCAGCCATGCTGATCATCACGCAGTCGGTCGGAAGCATCGACTTCGCCACCTTCACCCGTCTGGCGACCCATTCGGCGGATGGGCGCAGCTTGCTGATCGGGGCGCTGCTGCTGATCGGTTTCGGCGCCAAGCTGGGCCTGTTGCCGTTCTACGAGTGGTATCCCGGTGCGTACGGACAGGGCAGCGGTGCCAGTGGCGTGCTGTTGTCCGGCATCGTGCTCAATGCCGCTTTCTTTGCACTGGAGCGCGCGTTCACGGTGTGGCTGCCCGGCGGTGGCCTGCTGGCGATCATCGTGGTGGCAGTCGGTGTGCTGAGCGCGATCCTGTCGGCGCTCTATGCATTCCAGGAGGACGATTGGCGACGGCTGCTCGCGTTTTCATCGGCCGAAAACGCAGCCATTGCCGTGACATTGCTTGGTGCTTCCATGGTATTCCGCGGCGAGGGTTTGTTGGCACTCGCCTCGCTCGGCTTTGTCGTGGCGCTGCTGCATCTGGCCGGGCACGCGCTGGCGAAAGGGGCCCTGATGCTGGCTGCGGATGGAACATATCTTGCCACCGGGAGTTATGGTCTCAGCCAGCACGGATTGATGCGCCGCAGCCCCTGGTTTTACGGAATTGGCGTGGTGTTTGCCGGCATGAGCCTGGCCGCGATGCCGCCGCAGGCCGGTTTCGTCAGTGAGTGGTTTACTTTTCAGACACTGTTCCAGGGTTTCCATTTGAACGGATTGGCGGGGCGCCTGACGCTGTCGCTGGCCGGCGCCGGCATGGCGCTCACTGCAGCCATCGCCTTCGCCACCTTCGTCAAGCTGGTTGGGCTGGGCGCCCTGGGCCGACGGTCGACGGATGAGCCGGTACGCGGTGTTGGTTGGCCCCATGCGCTGGCGATCGGCTTGCTCGGCATGGCCGTGCTGGGGCTTGCTGTTGGCATGCCGTGGTGGTTGCAGGCGTTGGATGGCTCGGTGATGGATCGTTTCGCCGGACAGACCAGCGCGGCGCTGCACAAGGGTCTGATCCTGGTGCCGCTGACCGATACCTTCGCCTTCATATCGCCAACCTTGCTGGTCATGGTCTGTCCGTTGCTGGCGCTGGTTCCACTGGGATTGTTGTTCCGGGCGCGCTGGCGACACCGCGTAAGGCATGCACCGGTGTGGTACGGCGGTTGCCCGTTCCCACCCAACGGCGCAACGACGGCCTTGAGCTTCTCCAATGCGATGCGCACGTTCTACAGCTTCATCTACCGGCCCGCGAACGAGGTTCGGCACGAGCACAGCGGCAGCGCCTATTTCGTGCGGCAGGTAAACCACAGCGCCGACGTTTCACCCCTGTTCGAGGCAGCAGTGTTCCGTGGGCCGACGCGCATCGTGCAATGGCTTGCACGAGGGCTGAGCCCGTTGCAATCAGGGAACATGAATATCTACCTGGGCCTGGTCGGCCTCCTGCTCGTGCTGATCATGGGCGTGGCCCTGATCTGACCCGACATGCTGACGAAGAACCATCAGCGCTACATCCACAGCCTGCTTGGCCATATCGAAAACGAAGTGCAGGATGGCATCGCGAATCTCGACGGTGCCGATCCGGCTTCGCTCTTTCCGCGCTATGTGGATTATCCCGATGCCAAGCGTATCGATGCGCTGCGCATGCATCTGGCGCGTCTGCGCTCGGTCATCCGTCGCTTCATGGATGCGCAGGGGATGGCCAATACGGAAACCCGGTCGGTCGATGCCTCATGGGCCTTCCAGACCCGCATGGCCCTGGCACGCAATGCCGTTTTCGAGTTGAGGCCCAGCTATGTCCGCGGCTATGGCGAGTTGGACGAGCAGGGCGAACAGGACTGCCGTGCGCTATCTGCGGAACTGAGTCTCTTGCTGGACGATATCTCCCGCGAACTACGGCAACAGCCATTGCTGCTTCCTTCCGACCGGGCCAGGGACGAATTGTTGGTTGCGCTGGTCGACGTCATCGAGCGCTACCAGCTGCTCGAACTGCGCAGCAGCGTGCAGAACCTGCTGGCGGTAACGGACGGTGACCGTGTCGAGGTGGCCATGCTGGGGCGTGTCAGCAGCGGCAAGTCATCCCTGGTCAATGCCTTGTTGGGGCAGCCACTGCTTCCCGTGGGAGCCATCCCGGTGACCGCCGTCATCACGCGAATTCGCTTCGGCGAGACCTTGCAGATCAAGGCGGTCGATATCGAGGGAAAGGAGCAGGACATTGCGCTGGACGACTTGCCGAACTACATCGCCGAGAGCGGCAATGCCGACAACCATCTGCGCCTGCGCGAAGTCACGATTGCCCTGCCTTCGGACATCCTGCGGGACGGCATCGTGGTCACCGATACGCCTGGCCTTGGCTCGCTTCATCTCAAGGCGTCCGCCCATGCGCTTACCTATTTGCCGCGTTGCGATCTGGGCATCATCACGATCGACGCCTCGGCCACGCTTTCGGTGCAGGATGTGGATCTGGCGCGAGCGCTGCAGCAGGCCCACGCTGCGCGACTGGTGTTGCTGACCAAATCCGATACCGTGTCGGCGCAAGCGCTGGAGCAGCAGCGTTCCTACATCGAGAAATCGCTCACTCAGGCGCTGCAGGAGCCGGTCACGGTTGCCGAGGTCAGCGTGGCTGCCGGGCATGCGGGCGCCCTGGAGCACTGGCTTGAGACGAGCTTTCGGGATGCGTTGAATGCTTGCGCCAGGGAGCACGAGGTTCGTGCGCGACGCCGTCTGGCTGACCTGGGCCGACGTGTCTGTGTGGTACTCCAACAGGCGCTGAAGGAACAATCAACCTCGGTGTCGACGGCATCGCCTTCGACGGCATCGCCTTCGACATCGGGCAATGCGCTGGCCACGTTGTCCGATATCGAACGCCGTTTGCGCACCCTGGCCAGCGATCTTGGCTACCGAGGGGCGGAAGTCGTCCTGAACGATGCCTTGTCCGCGTTGCCTGCGACCGATGAATCGAGCGCCTCATCCCACATCCAAGCGCTTGCAGGCCAGCTCGCTGATGAAGTGGTACGCGATATGGTCACAGGCCTCAAGCGGGCTGCCACCGGCATGGATGCCGAACAGGCCGCTTCCATGATGCGCGCGGCACCACCCTTCGTACTGCAACTGCCGGATGTGCCGCGGTACGCCTTGCGCGGTCCGGGTGCCTGGCGCCGCCATGTGCTGCGCAAGCGACTGGAACGGGATTTCCAGGCGCCACTGCAGAACGCTTTCCTGGCGTATGGGCAGGAACTCAAGCATTGGCTCGTGCAAGTCTGCCAGCTCCTGCGACGCGCACTCGGCAGCGACGTACTCACCACACAGGCGACAACGGGCGACGTCGCTTCCATCTCGGCTGATCTGGCTCGTATCCAGGCGTTGATGGATACATGAACTAGACGATCTTCAGTTCGGCGCCCAGGCAAGTAAGTACGATGCCGGCCAGCACGAGTGTCAGCACCCAACGCCATGGGCGTCCCCAGACCGTGCGCGCGAGAAAGAAGCCAAGCAGGGATAGCGCTGCCAGGGATACGGCCACGGGCAACCAGCGTGGACGCGCAATCAGCGCGCCCACCAGCATCGGCAGCAGTGCGCCGGCGAACATGCATGTGCTGGCGACCATGGCCTTGTTCGTCGCATCACGGAACGCCGCGCGCCCCAGACGGCTTGCTGCCAACCTTCCATGCGAGGTGAGATTGAGTTGTCGTTCGGCTTCGACCAGCTCGCCACGCAAGTCGGCATAGTGAGCAACAAGGAAGACGAAAGCACCGGAGATTGCCGAGGCAAAGGCGACGCGAAAGGCCAGCGCGACACTGATCTGGCTACCCGAAAGAAACATGTGCCCGGCACCGAGTGTCAGCGCAGTCAGTATGCCGTCGGCAAGACCGGCCACCAGATCGAGACGGTATGCCTGGCCGGAAAAGCCAGGTCGACCCATCAGCGGTTCCTCACGACCGCATCGATGATGCGATCGCCGCAAACAATCTGGTCGAGACTGTGCACCACGGCGCCCACTCCTTCGATCGAGCGGACGATGTCCTCGTACACCAGGTGACTTCCTTCCACGATGATGTCCATGCCGACCGTTTCCAGGTCGATTTCTCCCACCGTGATGTTCAGGCTTTCCACCCCTTGGCAGCTTTTGATCGCGGCGGCAATTTCCGGGATGGAAGGTCGAGCTATGGCTTTGTCAACGTCCATGACAAGGCGGCGGATATTGAGCGGGTCGGTCATTTTGTCTGAATCCTTCTGGCGCCATGCGCAAAAACGCCGATTGGCTACTTTCGATCCGGTATCGAAAGCAGCCAACGACACGCGGCATCCGCTCCAGTCAGCGATGAATTGCCTGGTCCGGTGCTATGAGGCCGGGGCTGTATTCGAACTGCCGACAATGCCGAACTCGGCCTGAAATTTTGCCCAGAACAGCGGCGCCCCGTCTTGCTGGACGATCTTGAGCATGATGGCGGTTTCCGCATCGTCCAGGATGAATTCCACCAGCACGGTATTGTCTCCGGCAAGCTCGAAGAAATGCTGCTCGTGCATCACGCCGTGGCGTCCGAAACCGGCAATGGCCTTGAAGGCGGAACCGCCATGAATGCCTTGCTTCTTGGCCTGCTCAAGCAACCATTCGTACAGCAGCATGCCCCGATGCTTTTGATTCTCGTGCATGTAGAAACGAAGCGAGCAACCGTTCATGGAGCCTCCGCAAAATCCGCTTTCAAGGGATCGGGGTCGACAGCCATTGCGGCTGGCGGGAACTGGCGCAACTGCACTCCGGTACGGCAGGAGCGGCGGTATCTGGCGAAAATTCGGGATTCAATAGTCATCGTCGTCACCCTTGGCGATACATGGCGGGTTTGACGGAGGAGGGAAGCAAACTACCTACCTCCGGAAACCGGACAGGTAGGCATCATCAGCCTTGCGGCGGTTCGGGGAGGATGCCATCTCCGGTTGCCACGTTAGTCGTACCCGCTACGCGAAGCAAGATCGCCACGACTGTGCTATCGGCTGTGCCCGGGTGTACGATTTGAACGGTATGGGCGATGGAGTCCACCTGCGACTGCCTTCGGGGCTGACGACTCCTGCAGCAACTCGAATGTCTCCGCATCGGGAGGCGAGTTATGACTCGTGTGGCTCCATGCTTCTGCCCATTTTTTGTCGCCCGGATCGGCCACTCCTGCCGCCGTGTCATCTGCCGCGCATGGTGGCGGCCATGACAGCTTTTCTTCGCGGCGATCATCTGATCGCCAGCACGCCAGCGAACGATTCGTTGAGTCTGGACGCGCAAGTGCAGGCATCGATCGATGATTTTGCCGATCATCTGGCGGCGACCGAGTGGATCATGTCGCTGGGCGACCGCGCGACCGCACCACTATGCCGCTATCTGCGCGAGGGCGCGCAAGTGGTTCCGCACGGGCGCCTGTTTGCCGTCTCGATGCTTGCGCGGCTGCATTCGCCCGCAGCGCGTGAAGGGCTGCGGGCAGTCCTGTACGACACCAGCTTGCGGCAATTTCCGGACAGTCGGCGCGAGGCGGAATACCAGGTCAAGGATGCGGTCATTCGTCACCTGATGGCACACGTCTATCCCGAACGACTCACCGACGCCGCATATGCCGTGAGGGAAGAGCGCCTGCCGTCCGCCGTGGCTATGGCCGGTCGACTTGGTCTTTCGTCGCTGGCACCGGTACTCGTGGGCATGCTGCAAGACGATGTCCTGGAACGTGCTTCAGCCGATTCGCTGGAGATCCTCGGCGCGCAGGGTGAAGCCGCCATTCTGCAGGGATTGCCTGCGCTGTTCGAATCAGCCGACACCAGCGCTCGCAGCCGGCTCGGCTTGCTGCGCGCCTTGCTGCTTCTGCACAGGATGCATGCTTCACTACCGCTCAGCAGTGTGAAGCGTGCACTCGCAGACCGGCATGCTGCCATTCGCGCTGCCGGCGCGCTATTCCTCGACCGACCGGCTGACGCATGCCTGGTTGAACTGATCCATGGTGCACTGAGCGACTGCATGCCGCTCGCTGAGTCGTGTCGAAAGCAACTCACCTGGAGTGATGGTGACTTCGCCGATGAGGCTTCGGAGGCACTTCGTCGCAACGCCGAGCCGGATATCTATGGAAATCTGCATCCACTTCGGAGTGAGGCGATCCGCTGGCTGAATGTGCGACTCGATAATGCATAGTGGATTGCGGCCGGTCTTTGGACACACCTTCTGTTGACGCCGATCCAAAACTGACCCACTTTTCGGGCTGATGCCGACTGAAAATTGACCCGGGTACCCCAACCTTCCTGCTGGTTATTTGACCAGCAGGAATCTGATGAGGTGTACCCCATGTCGATGATAGGAAAAGTGCGGCGGATGCATTTCCGCGAGAAGAAATCGGTGCGCGAGATCGCCCGCGTGACGAGCTTGTCCCGCAACACGGTGCGGGCGTGGTTGCGTGAGCCAGAGGTCAAGGATCGCCAGTACCGGCGGCCAGCGGCGTCGATGCAGCTGACGCCCTACGCGGATGCCCTGCGGCAAGCCTTGACGGCGGATGCGCGCCGTCCCCGGCGCGAGCAACGCACGGCGAAGGCCTTGTTCGAGGACGTGAGGGCCCAGGGCTACGAGGGCTGTTATTCGCGGGTGACCGACTTCGTGCGGGCCTGGCGTGCCGAAGGTGGCGATACGGCGACGCGCAAGGCGTTCGTACCGCTGGCCTTCGAGTGGGGTGAAGCGTACCAGTTCGACTGGAGCGAGGAAGGCGTGGTGGTCGGCGGCGTGTACTACCGCGCCCAGGTGGCACACATGACGCTGTGTGCCAGTCGCGCGTTCTGGCTGGTGGCCTATCCCAGCCAGGGCCACGAGATGCTGTTCGACGCGCATACGCGCAGCTTCGCCGCCCTGGGCGGCGTGGCCCGCCGCGGCATCTACGACAACATGAAGACGGCGGTGGACAAGGTGCTGCGCGGCAAGGAGCGGGTGGTCAATGCGCGTTTCGCGGCCCTGTGCGCGCACTACCTGGTCGAGCCGGATTTCTGCAACGTCGCGTCCGGCTGGGAAAAGGGCGTGGTGGAGAAGAATGTGCAGGATGCGCGGCGGCGCATCTTCCAGCAGGCGGCCGGCGAGCGCTTCGCGACCTTCGCTGACCTCAACGCCTGGCTGGCGACGAAGGTACGCGCGCTGTGGGAAGCGCTGCATCACCCGCAGCACCGGGCGTGCACGCTGGCCGAGCTACTGGAGCACGAACGGGCCCACCTGATGCCGATGCCGGCACCGTTCGATGGTTACGTGGAGAAGGCCGCCAAGGTCAGCAGCACCTGCCTGGTCGCGGTGGCGAGGAACCGTTACTCGGTGCCGTGCGAATATGCCGGCCGCTGGGTGTCGGCGCGCGTGTACCCGACACGGATGGTCATGGCCTCGGACGAGACCGTGATCGCCGAACACGAACGGCTGAACGGCAGCGGGCAAGTGCGCTACGACTGGCAGCATGACGTGCCGCTGATCCAACGCAAGCCGGGCGCCCTGCGCAACGGCGAGCCCTTCGCCGACCTGCCCGCAGCCCTGCAGCAGTTGCGCCGAGCGTTGCTGCGCGAGGCGGGCGGCGATCGCGTCATGGCCAAGGTGCTTGCGCTGGTGCCGCAGGCGGGGCTGGAGGCGGTGACGGTGGCGGCGGAGCTGGCCCTGGAGTCCGGGCCGCCGGGACGGGTCAGTATCGAACATGTCGTCAACGTGCTGGGGCGCTTGAGCGCACCGCCCACGCCGGCGGCCATCGCCACGTCTCTGCGTGCCGCCATTACTCCGGAAGCGGACACGGCGCGATACGACCGCCTGCGCGAGACGGAGGTGGCCCATGCGTCCTGACCTGTTGCGCGACCTGAAGGACCTGCGCCTGTACGGCATGGTGGGCGCGTGGAGCGAACTGCTGGAGCAGAACCATCCGCTGGATAGTGGCCGCTGGTTGATCGAACACCTCGTCCAGGCCGAACAGGCCGATCGTCACGAACGCTCCATCCGCAACCAGCTGACCTCGGCGCGCTTCCCACTGCATCGGGACTTGCTCAGCTTCCAGTATGAGGACACGCCCATCGACCGGGTCCTGGTCGAAAAACTGGCGGGCGCCGGCTTCACCGAGGCCGCGCACAACGTGGTCCTGGTGGGTGGTCCCGGTACGGGCAAGACGCATCTGGCCATCGCCATCGGCCATGCCGCCGTCACTCGCCACGGCAAGCGCGTGCGCTTCTTCTCGACGGTGGACCTGGTCAATGCGCTGGAGCAGGAGAAAGCCCAGGGCAAGGCCGGCCGCATCGCCGCCAGCTTGATGCGCATGGACTTGATCATCCTCGATGAACTGGGCTATCTGCCCTTCAGCCCCAGCGGTGGCTCCTTGTTGTTCCACCTGCTGAGCAAGCTCTACGAGCGCACGAGCGTCATCGTCACGACCAACCTGGACTTCGGCGAGTGGGCCAGCATCTTTGGCGATGCCAAGATGACCACGGCCTTGCTCGACCGGCTCACGCATCACTGCCACATCCTCGCCACCGGCAACGCATCGCATCGTTACCGGCACAGCAGTCAGGCCGCAGGCCAGCGCATCAAGGCGCGTGAATCGGCCAGGAAACAGGCGCAAACGGACTTACTGATCGAAGCGGACGGCATGTCACCCAGCTAGTCACCCAGCCCGCCAAACAGTAGAGTTATCCACAGGCGGCCACCTTGCGTGGCCGTCTTCTTCCCGGGTCAGTTTTAAGTCGGCCCGCCGGTCTCACTACTGTCCGGTTAAAAGTCGAACAAAATAAACTGGTTATGTGCGGGTTGTGGTTCGGCAGGATTGCGAGCGGGCTGCAAGGCGCATGACAGCTCGGTTTTCTCGGAGACGGAGACCGACAAGATCTGTAGACAGGTGTAGAGCGAAGCATCGAGGTGAAGCTCCTTCTTGACGATGGCGATGAGCACGTAGGTGGCGACCGCGCACCAGACCTGCGTCTTCACTGCGTTCTCGCTGGTACCCAGGAAGCGTTTGATGCGCAGATGCTGCTTGATCCATTTGAAGAACAGCTCGACCTGCCAGCGGCTCTTGTACAGCGCGGCAATCGTCAGCGCCCGCAGCGTCGTGTTGTTGGTCAGGAAGACGAGCGTCTTGCCCGACTGCGGGTCCTTGAAGCGGATGCGCCGCAAATGATCCGGATAGGCCTTGGCGGCATAGAAACCATTGAGCATCACCCGCTGATCGCAGATCACGCCGGCGTCGCGCCGCGTCGGTGCCGAGTACACCCGCCGGGCATCCATGCCGCGCTTGGCACGCGTCACGAAGAAGGCACCGGCCTGATGCATCGCGCACAGACGAGTGAAGTCCAGATAACCGCGATCCATCACGTAGAAGGCCCCCGCCTCGACCGGCAGGATGTCGAGCACATTGACATCGTGCAGCTTGCCGTCGCTGATATGGATGAAGGTCGGGATCGAGCCGCGCAAGTCCAGCAGTGTGTGCAGCTTGATGGCGGCCTTCGTGGATCGAAACGGTGCCCAGTCGAACAGGCTCAAGCACAGGTCGATGGTGGTGGAGTCCAGCGCGTAGACGCTCGCGTCGAGATCGAGCACCGAGGGCTGATCGGCATACAGTGCCCTGGCGCGCACGATCAAGCGCTGAGCCAACGCATGAAAGATGCGCCAGTCTCGGGTATTCAGTGCATCGGCCAAGGTCGAGCGCGCGGGCGACGCCTTCAGACCCATGTGAAACAGCTTGCCTTGGTTGGCTGTCAGGCACGCCTCGATATCGCGCAGCGACTCGCGCCAGGTGATCTGCCCAAAGGCCATCACGCGAAACAAGTCGGCGCAGCTCAGCGTGCGAATGCCTGCGTCGCCCTTGTGCCTCTGGACGATGCGCCCGAAGGTCTTCCACGGCACGAACTCCATCACCTGCGCGAAAAGCGTCTTGCCCACGTTCATGCGCCACCCCGGGTCGGTCAAACCCCGGAGCTTCGCAAACTGGCAAATCGAAATTCAAATCGTGGACACCCATGAATCGCTTGCAACCCGCGTCAGTGCTCGCGTTGCGGCCGGCGGGCATCAAATGAAGCGGACACTACTGACGGCGGGTCAGTTTTAAGTCGGCGTCAACAGATCTTTGGCCCCTTTGCCACTGCGTACGGTGACGGTGCCGGCACCCAAATCGAGGTCCTTGATGCGCAGTGTCATGCATTCCGCGACGCGCAAGCCGGCGCCGTACAACAATCCGGCCATGATCCGCGGGGTTCCTTGCATATAGCGCAGGGTGTCGCGAACCTCTTCGACAGTCAGTACCACCGGAATGCGCGATGGGCGCTGGACGCGGCGCAGACCATCCAGATGCCCGACCTCCAGTTCGAGCACATCCCGATACAGGAACAGGATGGCGTTGAGGGCTTGCGACTGTGTGGATGCAGCGACGTGACGATTGACCGCCAGATCGTTGATAAACGGTGTGATGCCTTGCGTGCCGAGCACACGGGGGTGCTGCTTGTGGTGAAACAGGATGTAGCGCCGGATCCAGAATCGATACGCTTCTTCGGTACGCCGGCTCAGGTGGCGACGGCGGCAAAGCGCGGAAACCTGGTCCATGAGGCGCGGGGTTGGCGGGGCAGCGTGCAGGTCACCCCATGACGGTCACTCCTGGTTGTGTAAAAGCACCAGAGTAGCGAAATTTCCGCGTCTGCTGGGTCAGGCTATACTCGGACTGCTATCAGGGCCGGGGCGAGTAAACTTCGTTGCAGGATCAGGCAGTTGCGCTACGACAGATGGAGCGCGCTGCATCGTGTATAACCGGACGTGCGCGTCCGTCTATTCAGTAGTTAGGGAAACTCCGATTTTGCCCCGCTGTCGAAGCGAAGCCGCCATCCACCGAGCGTAACCGATGCCTCAGCAGCTGACCTTGGCCACG